>Ga0265293_10001547_pt1 | contig 49877 bp, 39 predicted proteins | sample Munlanlewell138R_FD_192505 | JGI IMG/M metagenome (GOLD analysis project Ga0265293, IMG submission 192505) | Leachate microbial communities from a municipal landfill in Southern Ontario, Canada - Leachate well 138R | ecosystem: Engineered > Solid waste > Landfill > Unclassified | place: Canada... | reverse complement strand
GTCTGGAATATGCAGGCGACCCCTCAATGCAAGTGTCTCATGAAACCATTTATCTAGCAGCTTATAACGACAAGCGCTTTACCAATCTTTTTGTCACCCATTGGCGTCAAAGACGAAAGAAACGCAAAAAAGAGGGCTTTTAAGACAATACTTTCCTAAAAAGACTCGTTTTGATACAATTTTTGAAGAGCAGTTACAAAGGGCTGTTCAAGATTTAAATAATAGACCAAGGAAAACACTTAATTACAGAACTCCGGCTGAAGTCTTTTTTCAGGAAGGGGTTGCAATTCGAGTTTGAACCTGCGGATTATAAAGCGTCAAACTTTTCTTTCACAAGGCAATCGTACTGAATAGGTACTAAGAAAACTACAAACATCTTATTAATAAATCTTCATGTCAAAAAAAAAGCAATTCCTTAAAATCTGAGACTAAGATTCTACCAGCGCTGCTCAACCATCCCTTGACAAAAAAATGTCTGTAATGGTTACGATAAGAGGCTTTTTTTTAAATCACTGCATCGCAGCCATGCCTAAGTAAAAATAAAACAAGATTCTTATAAAACTGCATAATTCGAAGAGTAAAAATATTCGCTCACAAAAACGGGTATCAAAAATCCCACGGGCGCTGCGATAAGACTTGTTATCACGACACAATACCCGAAAACGTTTATCTATCTAAATGCTTTCAAGTAGGTTATGTTCTTTTCTAAAAAAATGCCATGTCCTTAGTCACTGTTTTTCTTTTCCCAAATATGCATTAGCATTGCCTTAAATGTGATCAAGATCACAATCAACTGTAACTACGGAAAAGGCTCTCTTTCGCATAAACTAAAATATTTTTGTAAAATGGGAACTTTTTCCCTCCTTAAGGAATATACCTTTCTGAAAGTTGTTTGTACCAGTAGGGCGATAACATCGACCCTGATCTTGGTTTTAACCTGAATCAATGGCAAAGCACTACTTTATAACGTAAATTTGAATCTTTGTGGTCTCAACAAGTAAACTATCAATATCCCTAACAAAATATTAATATTTTCTTGTTACACTTAGTCAACCTTTTGAAATTCCCATACGTTTCTATAAACGAAAGTGACACACACAACACTATTCAACAGACCCATTTCTCGCAAGAGCGCGGACCGTGCCTCCTTCCCTCCCCCGCCATACGGTCCGCGCCAATTTTTTTTGCTTCCTCCCTACCTAAACCCCTACAATCTCTTTTGTTCCATTACATGAAGAAGAGTGCCTGCTCATTGAAAAGATACCCCGCCTTAGCGCATAAAAAGGCGGTCGATGCCACCATCGGTGCGAATATTTTTTAAAAGCCCGCGGCAGCCCTCTTCAAAAAGCCTGAAAAAGGATGTTGTTATGAGCACTGACTTGGGATATACCGACTATCGGGAAGTACTAGCCTTGCCGGAACGATACAAACCGGCAGATGTAATACGCAATTACAAAAAAAGCATCAAACAATTGCGCATTGAAATTAGCGAAAACGAACAGGCCGATGATTTGCGAGATCATTATCTGTTGTTAATCGCACAATTAAATGTGGCGTTCTACATTTTGCGCGACCGGCAGCGAGGCGAAGAATATCTACAACAACGGGAAGAACTTATTGCGCTGGAAGAAACTTGGCGGAGTGTGGCGGCAACGGGAAGCATGGAAGAACAAGACCGCGCACGCCGAAGCTATGACCAATCGCTGCGTAATTTTTTAGCCAAATACATGGAAGAATATTTGCTGGAAGCAGGACGCGATCCCGATTGTATGGAGCACAGTGGCTGGAATTCCGTTTATGAGCGCCTCGCAGGTCGGGTTTTCCGGCAGTATCGCCAGCAGCGTTACCACGAAATTCATGAACGGCTGCCCTATTTCGAAGTATCCACACCAACTATAGACTGGGAACAACGCGCCGATTTTGTGGCGACTCTGTTGGAAGGAATCACGGACGATGAGTGAAACACAAGCAGTAGATTCTGCAGAATATGATGCACAAATAGAAGAATGCCTTGCTTATGCAGTGGCTGAAGGTGATATTGTAAATTTCCGACTTCTATTCATGCCGGCATCCCCCTTTCGTGAGGATTCCCCTGAAGATGCCTCCACCTCAAAATATGACTATTTGTTTCCGGAGAATAAAGACAGCGAAATCTATCAACGCGCCTTGGCTCTTGTACAAGAGAACGAAATCATTTCCTTTGTACATGAACAATTAAAACGAAAAGGGCCGCCGCAGCTGCCCTGGCAATTGGTCCTAATGCTGGGGGATAACGCCCTGCGCTTAGGAAAATATACTGCTGCTGCCCAGGCCTATGAATTGCTCCGTGTACGACGACGTATTCAGGAACTCTTCATGGATCAAGGCGATGACTGCCTTAAAAAAGGGAACAGCGCTGGCGCCGTACAAGGCTATCTTATCGCCTTGGGCTTACAATATGATTACAGTGCTTTTCCCGAACCCTTGCCCGCAGTACCGGATTATCACGAACGCGCCCCCGCCTTGCACAGTGTCTATCCCATTGACTCGAAACAAATTCTCGCCTTGCAGGAAGACAGTACCCTCTGCAAAGTTGCCTATAACTACCTCTTTCCTTATGCGGAATTTACCGGTCGCTTAGATGCGCTGAGCTTAGAGGAACGGGTCGCTTTTACGGCAGCCTTGATACGCGGACTCGACCCTGATTGGGACAGCTTCGCCGCCCTATACCGAAACTGCTTGGAACAAAGTGACAAACAGCGCAGCGCCTTTGAAAAGATCAATGCCTATTCTATGGAAGTAATTGATATGCTCCGCGACGATCCCTTTGATACGGAGACCCTTGCAGAATTGAAAGCGATTCCGCAACGGCTCGCCGAAACCGACACGCCAGATCAAGAGTGGTGGCACTATGTGAAAATAATGGCAACACACCATCCGGGATCCGCGCTCTTCATCGCAAGGCAGCGCCTTACTGCCACCCATGAAATTGTGATACCCCGTGTCAATGCTCATTCGGAACTGGCGAAAGCACTGGGATTGATTATCTGACAGGAAAAACAACATGCCCCTATTCCAACTTCTTCTCGTCGTGATGAGTACTGCAATGACCGGCGTTGTGGAAGCGCCGCAGCCTTATGGTGTAGTACCCAATGAAAGTCAGCTGCAATGGCATGAACTGGAATTTTACGGATTCATCCATTTTACGATCAACACCTTTACAAACAAGGAATGGGGCTATGGCGATGAATCGCCCTCGCTCTTTAATCCCTCCGACTTTGACGCCGATCAAATTGTTGGTGTCGCTCAAGACGCAGGGATGACCGGGCTCATCCTCACCTGTAAACATCATGACGGATTCTGCCTTTGGCCCTCGAAATATACCGACCATTCCGTTGCAGCCAGTCCGTGGCGCGAGGGGAAGGGCGATATGGTTCGAGAATTTTCAGAGGCATGCCGCAAAAAAGGGCTCCGCTTTGGCGTCTACCTTTCCCCGTGGGATCGCAACCACGCCGATTATGGACGTGATGCCTACGTGACCTATTACAGAAATCAGTTGCGCGAATTGTTAACCGAATACGGTCCTATTTTTGAGGTCTGGTTTGACGGCGCTAACGGCGGCGACGGTTGGTACGGCGGCGCAAAAGAAAAACGAACCATCGACCGAAGCAGCTATTATAATTGGCCGGAAACCTGGCAAATCGTACGAGAACTCCAACCCACGGCGCAGCTCTTCTCTGACGTAGGCCCCGATATCCGATGGGTAGGCAATGAGTCCGGCTATGCGGGAGATCCCTGTTGGGCGACCTATACGCCGGAAGGATACAAGGGCTTGCCGCCCAGTCCGGGACAAACGAATTCTAAAGCAGGCGAAGAAGGAACCCGTAATGGAGACTATTGGATGCCTGCGGAAGTGGATGTTTCTATTCGACCGGGATGGTTTTATCACCGTTGGGAAGACCGAAAAGTGCGCAGTCTCGACAACCTACAACAAATCTATTTTCAATCCGTCGGGCGCGGCGCTTCCCTGCTATTAAACCTACCGCCTGACCGACGAGGCCGCATTCATGAAAAGGATACGGATGTATTACACGCTTTCGGCAAATGGTATCGCGCCCTTTATGCCTCAAATCTGATTGACGGCGCGGACATCTCCGCATCCAATGTACGGGGTAATGATGCGCGCTTCGAAGCCGCAGCTGTGGGTGACCCTGATCGAAATCGCTATTGGTCTACCGATGATGACGTAACAACGGCAACCCTTCATCTTAGCTGGCGAGACGCCATCACCTTTAATGTAGTCAGTCTCCGCGAATATTTGCCCCTTGGCTTGCGCGTGGATCATTGGGTCTTGGAGTATCAAGATGGCGGAGCGTGGAGGGAATTCGCACAAGGCGTTGGTATCGGTAACCGTCGCTTATGGCGAGGATCAGCCATTACCACCACGGCAATACGGCTGCGCATCGAAGACGCGTCTGCCTGCCCTGCTATTTCAGAAATTAGTTTACATCGGGACAATTTTGAATAAAGGGCCGCACTTACTTTATAACACCGGGAAATACTTTAAACTGAAAACAGGATTACGTTGACGTCATACCTTCAACAGAAATAGAGGAATCACTATGAAATATGCCATGACACCGGTTTTTATTGTAGCGCTTCTCTGCGCCGCGGGCTGCGGCGCCCTTTCCACCAAAACGACCGACTCCCTTCAGACATCGGAACACTTTACAAAGGAAATTAAATCTACGGTGGAAACAAATTATTTGCTTTTTCTCCCCGAAAATTATGACCAAACACAGCAACAATGGCCGCTCCTGCTTTTCCTCCATGGCGCGGGAGAACGAGGCGACGATCTGAGCAAGGTAGAAGTACACGGACCGCCTCGGCTTATCGCAGATGGGAAAAAAGATTTCCCTTTTATTGTTGTGTCCCCCCAATGCCCGAAAGATGCATGGTGGAGTGATGGCCCGCAAATTGACGCCTTGGACGCACTCCTAAGCCATCTCATCAAAACATATCGTATTGATGAAAATCGCATTTACGCCACAGGGCTCAGCATGGGCGGCTTCGGTACCTGGCGCCTCGCTTGCGAATATCCCGATCGTTTTGCCGCCATTGTTCCCATCTGCGGAAGCGGAGAACCCTATCGTGCCCATAAGATCCGACACCTTCCGGTCTGGGTATTTCATGGCGCAAAAGATGATGTGATTCCTATTCAGTCATCGCAAATGATGGTAGATGCCCTGAAGAAAGCGGAAGGTAACGTGGAATTCACCATATACCCGGAAGCAGGTCATGACGCTTGGACGGAGACCTATAACAACGCTGCCCTCTATGAATGGCTCCTCCAACAAAGACGCTCGCTAAATAAATAGACCAACATAGGGATAGAGAAAGGACCTGGCTTCCCACGCAGTGACGCGACCAATCCTCACCATTCCATGGCACGGACCATAGCGACATCTTTGCCAATCGCTTCCACTAAGGCTTCCCGGGAAGGAAATTTCTTTTCGGGCCGCAGCCGTTTGTGAAAAATAATTTCAAGATCTGCGCCCACCAAATTCTCTTCAAAGTCCAGCAGATGCGCCTCTACCAAAGGTCTGCTGCCCCGTATCGTAGGAGCAATACCGATATTGACGGCTGCTTTACGATGAGTACCCTTCACATAGGCTTCCGAGGCATACACCCCATGGGCAGGGATACAGGCGGCACCAATATCTATATTCGCAGTCGGGAAACCCAAGGTGCTGCCGATGCCTTGACCTGAAATCACGGTCCCATGGAGACTGTAGCTGCGCCCAAGATAAACGTCAATGGCTTCCACTTCTCCCAGCGCGACGCGTTCCCGAATTAAGGTGCTGCTCACCCGTTCCCCATTAATAATGAGCGGGGGCACTTGAGCCAGTTGAAAACCATGCTCCTGCGCGGCCTGTTTCAGATCGTTGTAATTCCCCTGTGCCTGATAACCAAAGGTAAAATCATGTCCGATTACAATAGCTTTTGCTTGACACCGCTCGACTAGAATCTTTTCTATGAAGTCTTGAGGAGACATGGTCACTGTTTCTTCGTCGAAAGGAAGGATGTAAAGAACGGCCACGCCTAAGGCTTCTAAAAGCCGCGCCTTTTGCGGGAGATCAGTCAAGATATACGACGCCTGCCCGGAGGAAAAGTAGTGGCGCGGATTGGGTTCCATGACCATGACAGCAGCAGTGCCCTTCCTGTCATCTGCATGTTCCATAAGTGTTTGGATAATTTTCTGATGTCCGCGGTGGACACCGTCAAAACATCCAATAGTCAACACCACGTCTTCAAAAGATCGTTCTGTTCTTCTGACATCTTCAATAATTTCCACTGAAAGTCCTCCCGAAACGAGATCAGGATGTAAAAACGCATTTAGGCTGCAAACGAAATCCGGCGGCTGAAGGGATCGGCACCGCCAAGGCAATCAGTTTACCCTCAGCATCTTTTAGCTGGATGAGATCGGAGGATGCGCCGCCGCTTTCCGGCAAGTTCAGCCCGGAAATGGCATTGCCTTCCGCGAGCATTTGCTTCTGCATCTCATTCACAACAACTGACGGAAAATCCAATACCTCTCCCATAGGAATGGCACGCTGCAGCACCGCCTCCTTGGAATCCAAGGCATCCAGCGTGGCGGCATCCTCCAGTCTGAATTTTCCTACCCGAGTACGCCGCAGCTTCGCCAGCAACGAACCGCAGCCAAGCTGTTGCCCCACATCATGACATAAGGTGCGCACATAGACGCCGCTGGAACAGCGCACAACAAGTTCCGCATCCGGCGCATTCCATTGGGTAATACGAAATTCCTCGACAGTCACCGACCGCGGCGGGCGATCGATTTCTTTTCCCGCCCGCGCAAGTTTATAAAGCCGTTTTCCCCCAATTTTAACAGCACTGACCATAGGCGGCACTTGCTGTATATTTCCTGTAAAATGCTTGCAAGCCTCTTGAATATCATCCAAGCTAAGATTGGGATCTACGGGCACAGTCGCCGTGATCTCTCCTTCCAGATCGTGTGATGCCGAAGTCAAGCCCAACCGCATGGCGCCTTCATATTCCTTGTCTAGAGCTGTCAAGTATTGCGATAGGCGCGTGGCTTGCCCGATACACATGACCAACAATCCTGTTGCTAAGGGATCCAAAGTGCCGGCATGCCCTATTTTGCGTATACCTGTCACCTTACGAAGCACATCCACCACATCGTGGGATGTTATTTTGGAAGGTTTATCGACAAGAAGAAGGGCATTCAATTGCATAGCTGTGGCACTCCGGCATTTCTATAGGGCTGGTCTATGGTCGGGAAATAAGCTTCGTTATTGTTGAAATTGTTCATGGTGAGCAAGAGCCGACAAGATTTCGTCGCGCGCCTCCTCCATGGACATCTCCAAGGTTGCTCCCGCAGCACAGGCATGACCGCCGCCTCCAAAGGAACGTAAGAAAGCGGCACTATCAAAAGAATTATTCGAACGAAAACTAACGCTAATTTTTCCCGGATAAAAACTCTTAAAGAAAATGGCAACTTGAACCTTGTTGATGCTTTGCCAAATATTGATCAGATTTTCCGTATCTTCCCGGCGTGCACCAAGCTGCTCCAAGTCGGCGTTATCAATCCAAGAAAGGGCTACCGAGCCGTTGAAGTGCAATTCCACACGGGAAAGAACGTGGCGCATCACTTCAAAATGTTGGCCGCTCATATTACTGAAGAGTTGTTGGTTTAATCGTCCAACATCAATGCCACTTTCTATGAGCTCCGCTGCGAGACGATGGGTTTGGGAGGTCGTATTGGAAAAACGAAAACATCCAGTATCCGTTGCCACAGCCGTATAGATGCAGGCGGCGGACTCAGGCGTCCAAGGCACCTCCGCCTCTTCATATAAGGCGGCGATCAATTCTCCCGCCGCAGCGTATTCAATGTCAATGATACCGGAAGTACCCGGCTCACCGTCTTCTCTATGATGATCGAAAATCAAGATTTGCTTCCCGGCGGGGATGTGATCCGCTAAGGCGCCAATACGCGATAACTGTCCGCAATCCACCAAAATGGCGACATCGTATTCCTCGGGCGCAACATCGGCATTCACGATGCTTTTCACACCGGGCAGCTCGCTAAAGGAATCCGGCACTTTTCCATCAAGGGCACAGACAATTTCAGTGACCCCAAAATGCTGCAAGAGCAAACGGAGTGCCAGCATACTGCCGATAGCGTCCCCATCAGGATTTACATGAGAAACAATATAGAATCGGGTACCGGTGCGCAGCGCAGCAACAGCTTCTTCCAAAGAAAGCTTGAGCATGGGCTGTTGTCGTTGTTCGGCATGAATCTCTTCAAAGACATCTTCAAGGTGATACACCTTATCCAAGGTATCATCAGAAAAGAAGCGGATCTCAGGCAAAACGCGCATGTGCAAAAACTTGCCTACCTCATGACGAATCCAGCCCGCTGAGTTCTGTAATCCCACTAAAGAGCTTTTACGCTCAGACTCGGAACCGAAGAGACTCACGTAAACATTCGCATAGCGCAGGTCGGCTGACATGCGCACGTCCATAATCGACACAAATCCAATACGCGGATCTTTTAAGCCTTTCGTGATCAGCTTTGCGATTTCCTCTTTAATGAGGGTTCCAACACGAAGGGTTCTGCCTTTTGCTTTCATAACAATTCCATCCTATAATCAACTAAAACCACTGCAGCACTCATCTCCACATAAGTAACAACAGTATTGAGTTGACTATTCACATGCCGGGAATCTCCACCCACGATACAGACAGCCAAACTGCTGCGTTGCCATAAATCCTGACCGCCTGTTTCTGCCACAGAACAGTTAAACTTGTTGTGCAGCCGATCTTTAAGACTTTTGATGAGACGCCGCTTGTCTTTAAGCGAACGCGCCTCAGGCAAGAGCAGTTCCATCTGCAACAACCCTATGGTCACGCGCTTCCCTGTTCCAGTGTCTTGGCGATAGATTCAATCTTGAACGATTCAATAACATCACCTTCGCGAATATCATCAAAACGCTCCAATTTGATACCGCATTCAAAGCCGGCACTTACGGAACGTACATCGTCTTTCATGCGGCGAAGCGAATTGATATGTCCTTCATAGACAATCACCCCATCACGTACCAATCGCGCTTGGGAACCGCGCGTAGTCTCTCCATCGGTCTGGTAGCAGCCTGCAATATTGCCGAGGGCAGAAGATTTGAATACTTCCCGGACTTCCGCATGGCCCGTTACCACTTCACGGGATTCAGGCGTTAACATGCCTTCCAGTGCACTGCGAACATCGTCCAACGCCTCATAAATAACGCGATAGCTCCGTATTTCGACACCGGATTGTTCCGCCATTTTTTTGACTTTGGCATTCGCTGTGACATGGAATCCGATGATGACCGCATCACTGGTTTCCGCCAACAACACATCCGATTCACTGACACCGCCGACGCCTGCATGAACAACACAAACGCTCACTTCTTCATTACCCAATTTTGAAAAACTGGATTGGAGCACATCGACAGAGCCCTGCACGTCGGCTTTAATAATGATAGGCAAGGTCTTTTGTTCTTGACCTGAGAAACGCGCGTGAAAATCTTCTAAAGACATGTGACGGATCACAGGTCCGCGCTTAATCCGGGCGCGCGCCTCGCGTTTCTCGGCAATGCCTCGGGCAATACGCTCTTCTTGGGCAACAATGAAAACGTCTCCCGCTTCGGCAGGTTGATTAAATCCGGTCACGATTACAGGCATGGCGGGACCCGCTTCTTGCAGGGATTTGCCGCGGCAATCGGTGATGGAACGGACATGGCCAAAGCTTTGACCTGCCAAAAACGCATCGCCGACCCGTAAGGTACCGCTCTGAATGAGTACCCAAGCAACAGGCCCCAGTCCGGTAGTCAGTTCCGCTTCAATCACAGTACCCCGCGCTCTCTTATCCGGGTTCGCCTTCAATTCGAGCAGCTCAGCCTGTAATATGAGCATTTCCATAAGTTCTTCAACGCCATCATTCATTTTGGCGCTGATATTTTTCATAATGGTCTTGCCGCCCCAAGCTTCATCAAGCAAGCCATATTGGGTTAATTCCTGTCGCACCCGATCGGGCTGCGCATTGGCAAGATCACATTTATTGATAGCAACCACAATGGGTACTTCGGAAGCACGGGCGTGATTGATCGCTTCAATGGTTTGCGGTTTAACACCGTCATTGGCAGCAACCACCAAGATCACGATATCGGTAACATGGGCGCCCCGTGCACGCATTTGCGCAAAGGCTTCATGACCCGGCGTATCCAAGAAGGTGATACGGCCGCCGTTCACGTCGATATCATAAGCAGCAATATGCTGCGTGATACCGCCTGCTTCGCCTTCGACGACCCTCGTCGTACGAATCGCATCGAGCAAAGAGGTCTTCCCATGATCCACGTGTCCCATGACCGTCACCACGGGCGGTCTCAGCACCATGGATTCCGGAGGATCGAGTTCTTCAGCGAAGAGATCCTCTTCTTCAGGAATGACTACATTCACCGTAATATTGAATTTTTCAGCAACGCGCCGGACAGAATCCATATCCAGTTGCTGGTTCTTGGTCGCCATGATATCTTCATCCATAAGCGCTAAGATTACCTCGCTTACCGACACATCCATGAGCGTAGCCAAGCTCTCAACAGTCACCATCTCATCTACGTCAATGGTACCGCTGACCACTTTATCTGTCGTATCTATCTCCTGATCCTCACGTCTTTTTCTGCGACGCTTTTTCGTTCCGAAAACGGAACCCGCTTGAAATTCCTTCACTGCTGCCGCCGCCTCACGGCGCATATTTTCTTCACGGATACGAGAACGTTCCGCCCGTTTTATAGATTTTTTACTGCCCTTAGCATCCGTATCGCCCGCACGTCGAACCGGTTTTCCTTTAGCCACTTCACCTTCAAGCACCGGGTCGGTGGCAATCAAGGGGGTAGTCAACGGTCCGCTTTCTTTCGCTTTGGGTCCACGCCGCTGCGCACGCTTCTTCTCTTCTTCAAGCTTACGTTTGCGTTCTTCATCGCGCCGAATAACGGCCGCTACGATCTCCGGGTCTGCCCGAACATCAGATAATTGTGCGCCTCGCAATTCCTTTTGTGCTTTCTGTTTTTGTTCGCGTTCCGCACGTTGCAATACTTCCGCTTCGTGGCGACGTTCGGCTTGTGCCAATACACCCGTTGATTCAACCGCCCCTGCTTCCGTATCGGCATCGGCTAGAGAGTCTTTTTGACTCGATTCCGCATAAAGCGATTCTTCCGATTCCGGCAATATTTCTGCTATAGGTTTGGCAGCCGCTTCGCTATCCGCCGTTTCTTCATCTACAGTTTCCGACGGCGTTTCCGCTTCCGGCTCTACTTCAGGTTCTGCTACAGGTTGAGACACCTGTTCCTCTTCTTGCGGTGCTTCTTCTTCAAGAAGCTCTTCCGCCGTTTCTTCTGCCTCTGTCACTGCCGGCTCTTCCGGAAGAGTCTTCACAATTTCAGAGATCGGCTCCTCTTCGATGATCTCCGCCTCTACGATCTCGGCCTCTTCAACAATCTCATCAACAATAACCGCTTCTTTTTTCGCTGCCGCCTTCGGCTTCGCTTTGGCTTTCGGTTTCGCCGCCGCTTTGGCTTTTGGAGTCGCTTTAGCCTTGGCTTTTGCCGCAGTCTTTGCTTTTGGTTTGGCTTTCGGCTTTGCCGCCGCTTTTTTCGCTGCTGCCTTCTTGGCGGCCGCCGCTTTCTTTGCCGCTTCCTTCTTCGCTTCCTTTTCTTTTTTCTCTTGTTCCTTTTTCTGAGCGAGTTGATATTTTTCAACCTTCTTATCCAGCTCAGCGGGATCTTCGTCGATATCAAGCAAACAGTCTACCATGTCATCAGAAATTGGCGAATCAATGCCTTCCACAACATGGCCGAGTTTTCGAAGGGCTTCAAGCGCTTCCAAATCGGTAATGTTGTCAAATCTTTCCGCCAAACCGGTAATGGTTTGCATATAATCTAGACCTCCTGAAACGTTACATTATCGGTCCATGGTTACTTTTCAATCGACGATTTTGGACGATAATTCTTGCTTAACTCTATTAGTCGGCGGGCTGCTCTTCAGCGTCTTGAGAAAGATGCTCCCCGGTATCTTCGACGGGCTCCACTTCTTCAGAAGCTTGAGCGGTATCGCTTTGTTCCGGAACGGATTCTTCCACAGCGGTATCTTCGTCACCTTCGTCGGAAAGGTCTTCGTCCTCTTCAGAGTGCTCCTCGTCACTGCCGCGAATGTCTATGTTCCAGCCAACAAGTTGTGAAGCCAACCGTGCATTTTGCCCACGCTTACCAATGGCAAGCGACAATTGATCTTGGGGCACTTGCACGTGAATGCGCTTCATTTCTTCATTTAGTTCTATTTTAACGATATCCACCGGATTGAGTGCATGAACACAGAGTTCTTGAGGATTTTCGCTCCAACGGATAATATCGATTTTTTCACCATACAATTCATCAACCACAGCGCGGACACGAGTACCTTTAAGCCCTACACAGGCGCCCACCGCGTCCACATGGGGATCCAAGGATACAACGGCGACTTTGGTGCGGCTGCCCGCATCCCGAGCGATGGATTTGATCATGACCGTACCGTCGTAAATTTCGGGAACTTCCATTTCAAAAAGAACACGAACCAATTCAGGCGACGTACGCGATAAAATAACTTTCGTGTTATGGGGCGCGCGATTCACTTCAATAACTATGGCCCGTATTCGGTCACCGATTTTATATTTTTCACGGGGTGATTGTTCGCGCATGGGAAGCAGCGCCTCAACCTGACCAATACTCACCAGCAGACCGCTGGACACCATACGCTTCACCGCGCCGGTAACCACATCGCCTTCCCGTTGTTTAAATTCTTCAAAAATACGCTCGCGCTCGGCTTCTTTAATTTTTTGGGCAATCACTTGACGCGCAGTTTGTGCCGCAATACGGCCAAATTCGGCTGGCGTCGCCGGCACTTTGAGACGGTTGCCTACGACCACTTCCGGATTCAGTTTAAGAGCATCTTCTAACAAAATCTCCGAGGTCGGATCTTGAATGGTCTCGGTGACCAATCTGATTTCATAGACATTAATGGCAAGGGTCTTCGGATCAATATCAACGGATACATACGCCACGCGATTTAACGCTTTGCGCGCAGCAGTCTCGATAGCGCTTCGAATCGCTTCAAGAAGTGTATGACGATCCATACTCTTTTCGGACTCAAGTTGCTGCAGTATCAATTTAAGATTGTCTGACAAGGCGATCTCCTTTAACCAGAACTCATCGGTCGATCCAGTCTTGCTTTCTTGATATTGTTCAAATGCAAGGTAACGTTGGCACTTCCCAAATCCAAGTGGATCGTATCGGTTCCAACTTCTGTTAAAACTCCTTTAAACCGGCGCCGTCCTTCCACAGGAGTTATGACAGTAACCTCTACCGTACTGTCTGTATAGCGTTTAAAATGGTCTAGCTTTCGTATGGGTCGATTCAAGCCGGGCGAGGAAAGTTCAAGGAAATAATCTTCCGGCATGAACTCCAAATTGTCCAATAAAGGACTCAACATGCGGCTCGCCTTGGTACAGTCATCAAGCGATATTGACGAGCTCACATTATCAATAAAGACACGCAATAAGAGCGAACTTCCCTGTTTGCCGATTTCCAGCTCGACCAACTCATAACCCAACAGTTGGAGATCTGTCTCCACGACGGGCCAAAGTTGGCGTACCAGCGAGTTCGCGTCCATTTTTGCCTTTCCGAGCGGGCTCCGTTTAAAACAACAAAAAAAGTGGGCATAAACCCACTTTACTTCGGCTATTATTATGCGTCGGTCATTATATCATAGACCTAAATCCAGACGCAACCGACCTTAAGCACACCAACGGTCTTGACACGTCACCTTAGACACCCTGCCTTCAACTGAAGGCCTGCTTCAGGTCATGTTGTATGAAGGGTTCAAAGCATCACTACCACCAAGTTCCTGTTGGATATTTCGCCGGAGCGATAACTAAAAAACAAATCGCCACAGACTGTACAGTGGGGCACAACAACTATATTGTGCCTGATTAGACCGGCTGTTTCAAGTTGGGACTGATTGGCTTGCCCTAAATCCAAATACCGCCCCTGCCGTGGCAGCCCCTGATCCTGCCATTGTGCTGCGCAAGATTCAGATACCTCATAGCAACAAACACCTGCACAAGGACCGATAAGCGCCTTAATGGAGGCGACAGAACAGGCATAATCGCGCACAAGTAAATTAACCGCTTTACCGGCAATATTGCATAACGTCCCTTCCCGGCCGGCATGAAGAGCCGCCAGTACCTGCGCCTCGGGATCGAAGAGAATGACAGGCGCACAATCAGCAACGCTGATCCCCAATGCTGTGCCCGGCTCTGTTGTAATCATCCCGTCTGCTTCGGGATAGTCTTTCTCCCGCCCCATCAGCGCCGGGAAACGTTTCGTATCAAGGATATGATTTCCATGGACTTGTCGAAGGCGATACACGAGATCAATATCAATGCCCAAGGGGTCCAGGAGTCGCCGCGCCGTCCCTTCTGCTTCAGGTCGTATACTGCAGTCTCCGTCCGATTTATCGGAAATAAACGCAGCAGAAAGTCCTGCCTCTTCTAAGAAGGGAAACCGAATCATAGCAAGGGCTTCCGATTAGAGAATGTATTGGTTCAGATTCTGTTGTTCCACAATATTTTCCAATTGTGTCTCAACGAAGGTCGGTGTAATCGCGATGGTCTCGCCCGAACGTTCCGAAGCGCTAAAAGCAATGTCTTCCAAAAGATATTCCAAAATCGTATGAAGCCGACGAGCACCAATATCTTCAGATTCCGCGTTTACCCGCTCACAAATTTCTGCAATTTTTTCAACCGTCTCCGCTTCAAAGACCAAAGACACCCCCTCTGTGGCGAGCATCATCTGATATTGTTTAATTAAGGAACATTCGGTCTGTGTCAGAATCCGCTCAAAATCTTCCCGTTTAAGACTGTCCAATTCCACGCGAATAGGAAAGCGCCCTTGTAATTCAGGGATCAAATCTGAAATTTTCGCATTATGGAAAGCGCCGGCAGCGATAAATAAAATATGATCCGTGCGAACTGATCCGTACTTCGTGATTACAGTGCTTCCTTCTACAATGGGAAGAATATCCCGTTGCACCCCTTCACGGGACACATCAGGCCCATGACCGGAATAGCCGCCACGCCCTGCAATTTTATCGATTTCATCAAGAAAAATAATACCGCTGTTTTCAACACGGTCAATAGCGCGCCGTGCCGCCAAGTCCATATCAATCATTTCGTTGAAAGCTTCTTGCAACAAAATTTCACGCGCTTCCGCAACGGTCACTTTTTTGTTTTTTCGACGTTTCGGCGACATCTGCCCCAACATATCCTGCAGATTCAGCCCCATTTCTTCCATACCGCTGGCTGCAAAAACTTGCAGCATCGCATTTTTATTGGATTCAGAAACAGTCAACTCCACTTCTTGATCGTCCAACTCGCCGGCAGCCAGTTTTTTCGCAACCAAACGGCGTGCCTTCTCTTCGGCGGCAGCGCCCGGTTCGACCGGAGGCTCATCGCCCGCACGGGGATCCATAGGGTTAAAATCTACACGCTGTTCAACGCTGCGCCGCGTCGGCAAAAGCAAATCCAGCAGACGATGTTCGGCAATCTGTGTTGCCTTTTCCTCGCATTCCTCGCGAAGTTCTTCGCGAGCCATCTTGACCGCCGCTTCAGTCAACTCACGAACCATAGACTCGCAGTCGCGCCCCACATAGCCCACTTCCGTGAATTTGCTCGCTTCCACTTTCACAAAGGGCGCGTCTGCCATTTTAGATAGACGACGGGCTATTTCAGTTTTACCGACGCCCGTGGAACCGATCATGATGATATTTTTGGGTATCACTTCATCACGCATGGATTCCGGCAGTTGCAGACGGCGCCAACGGTTGCGGAGCGCAATGGCAACTTTACGTTTTGCCTTATCCTGGCCAATGATATATTTGTCTAATTCCTGCACAATCGCTTTAGGCGTATATTCTTTCATGTGCAATTCCTTTATAATTCATGGAAAATTAATAGATTGTCGCTTGACGGATTGTCCCTCCTCCAACCCCTATTATAACCAGCGCCTCTTACGAAAGAAAAGAAGCATGAGCCCGGCAATTGTCGTACACGTACCTAAAACTATGGGATAGGCCCATTTCATTCCCAATTCCGGCATATGCAAAAAATTCATCCCGTAAATACCGGTGATAAACGTGAGCGGAATAAAAATTGTGGCGATAATGGTCAACACCTTCATGATCTCATTCATGCGGTTGCTCATGCTGGACAGATAGACATCCAGAAGTCCCAAGGTCATGTCGCGCAAAATTTCCACCGTGTCCATAATCGCAAGGGTATGATCGTATAAATCCCGTACGTAGATCGACATATCTGAACCAAGGGCGCTGTGCTCCTCGCGCAAAAGTACGGTAATCTGCTCGCGCAAAGGCCAAATCGTTTTACGAAGGCTGAGCAGTTCCCGCTTGATTTGCTGAAGGCTTGACACGAGCTGCGCTGTCGGATCTTGGAGTACCCGGCTTTCCAAATATTCGATTTGATCATCCATTTCTTCAAGACAAATAAAATAATGATCAATAATAAGATCCATCATCGAATAGAAAAGGAAATCAGCTCCTTCATGACGCATTTTCCCCGTGGCTTTTGATAAACGACTGCGCAAAGGATCAAAGATGCCGTCACGATGTTCATGTATACTGATCACAAATTGAGGAAACAGAATCAAGCTTACTTGCGTTGTTTCCAAGCGCTTATTCGTGCTGTTATACTGAATCAATTTTAGCACCGAGTAAATATAGGTCTCGTAAAAATCGGTTTTAGGGCGGTGGTTCGTGTTTAGAATATCCTCAAGGGTCAAAGGATGAATGCCATAGGCTTGACCCAGCAACTCCAAAATTTCCGTATCTTGCAAGCCTTCAATTTGAAGCCACGTTACAGCAGATTCGGACATCAAAGAATTCAATTCCGACAACGCTTTAATATCGGTTGCTTCATACTGAGCAGGACTAAAGCAAACCACAGACAGATGCATATCCGCTCCGCCCGGCTTGCCTACATGAACCAGTGATCCGGGGGGAAGTGCAACTTTCTTTTTATAAGAGTGATGCTTTTTGCTCATATCAGCAAATCCTTCGCAGACTGTGCCTCGACCAAAAGCACAGTATAACACGCTCTCACCAAAATCGACGGATTGGTTCGGCTATAACACCACCGCTTCCCGTTCATGACGTCCTTGTCATTCGATCTTCATATTGTTGCAGACCGTGAATGGTGCGGATGAGCGCTCGGCCTGCATGGAAAGAAGTTTTAAATTCTCTTCCTTTGTCTGTTGTAACGGGCGCGCCGCTGTCCCAATAGGTGGCTTCATACCAATCGCCGTGGCGATGATCCATTTGATAACATTCAATCCAATCCACCGTTTTGATCAGTGCGTCAAGATAGATTTTTTTCTCGCTTCGCAGAAAAGCCGCACTGAGCGCATTCAGCAATTCTGCTTGTGCCCACCACGTTTTATACAATCGCTCTTCACCAAGCCCTTCCGCAGCCAACACAGAACCGGACATGGGCCCATTAGCTGCCAATCCGCCACAGTCATGATCAAAGCCAAAAGCAAGGGCATGATCAAGCAAGGCATAGGCAATCTGTGAGAATTCTTCATTCGGACTGTTCAGCACGTCAAGGGCCTCCCAGATAAGCCATGCCAATTCCACGTTCAAACCATAAGAAGTAGTCATACGTCCGTCGGCGTCTTTTTCAGCTTCCCAATCTCGGTTGAATACAGTAATGGTACATCCTGTTTCCGAATGAATGCCGTTCCGGCAGATCAGCTGCAACAATGCCATGAGAGCGTCACCATGTTTTTGATCGCCCGAAGCGTCAAACAAAAAGACCAGCGCTTCCAACATATTCGTGTGCATATCAATCGTTTTAAGAGTGCTGCGGTCGCCCAGATTCATTTGTTCCGCGTTCAGTGCTGGCCAATTCCCCCCATCAAAATCCTCTATAAATCCCCGGTCACGATCTTTGGCTTTGTCCATCAACAACTCAAAAACGCGGCACGCCCACTCCAGAACTTCCGGTCGCTTTGACGCTAGATAATATTCCGCAAGCCCTGTAAGTGCATAGGCATGAAAATCCGTGTTTTTGCGCCGAGAACGCGGTGACCCATCCCGATTGACGGAGAAATAAAAGCCGCCGTCTTCCTCATCCCAAAAGTTTTCCCTCACATAGTCAAAGGCTTTACCCGCCAGCGTCAGATAGCCTTGATCTTGAATCCCGTAGCGATGTGCCGCAGATAAACTGTGCATCATACGAACCTGCATCATCAATACTTTTTCCGTGTCATCCAGACGTCGACCATAGCGGTCAAGGCGCGTCAAAAATCCGCCTTGTTCCTGATCCCAACTATTTTTCGCCCAAAAAGGCATTAGATTCTCGCTTAACGCTTTCTCTAATTTTTGACGTAATAGAGGAAATATTTCCTTAAACTCCCGATGAATAGGGCACATGTTTTTCTCTTTCATTTCTTTTCAATTCCAAAGGCATTCTTCAGAAGCATGATATACTACCGCCATGGATGAATCCATGTTACGCATGCCCTCTTTTCTTTGATGAAGAAAGGTATTTCATGATCAAACTGATTATTTCCGATGTGGATGGATGTATTTCGCCGGAAGCTTCTTTAGCTTGGGACCGGGTCTTATTTGACCAACTCGCTCAATACAGCCGTGCCGCTTCCGCCGACGATAAGGCTTCGGTACCCTTAACTCTATGCACAGGCCGACCGCAACCTTATGTGGAAGTTTTAATGAAACTTTTAGACATTCGCTATCCCGCAATTTGCGAAGCCGGCGCAGTCTATTACACACTCCAAGATAACCGTTCTGTCTTTGCCGCCTCAGTGAGCCCTTTAATGGTGGAAGGACTTCAAAAGCTGCGTCATTATATCTGTTCAGAATTACTGCCGCGCTATACAGGGCTGGTCTACCAATTTGGGAAGGAAGCACAGCTTTCTTTATTTTGTGAAGATCCAAGCTGTTTCCCCGAACTTACAAAAGAAATTATTGATGTTGCGGAAACGATACCCGGTCTTCAGATTGAGATTACACCAACCCATTTCTATCTGAACATAGATCTGAAAGGCGTAACAAAAGGCGCGGCTATAGAAGGGCTCGCTGCCGAATTTGGATTTCAAAAAGAAAACTTGGCGGGAATCGGCGACACCTGCGGTGATTTATCCATTCGCGACTGCGTTTCTTTTTTCGCATGCCCGTCAAACGCGGTACCGGAGATCAAAGCAGTGGCGAACTATATATCCCCCTATCCCGATATACAAGGTGTTTTAGATATCCTCAAGCACCCGACATTGCAAGGACAATAACCTCGCTTTATCGAAGCATGCTTTTTCAAGTATGCTAGCGGAATCCCATAGATAATCCTTGTAAACAATCAAAAACAGCAGAAGGGTTTCGATGATGAAAAAACAGCGCTTCGACCGTCGGCTTTTTATAAAGAGTGTTGCTTTGGGTGCCGGCGCCGTCGGGATATCACGTGCTGCCCATCCTGTCCATGCCGCAGCAACAGCCCCCTCATCCAATTCCATAAAATATTGGATGCACGGCTTCGACGGCGGAGAAGATCCGCTGGAACTGGCGACGAAATTAAGAGAGGCCGGATTCAACACCGTGGTGGCGGGAGGTGCGGCTGTCATTGATGCCGTCAATAAGGCGGGCATGGATTCTTGGATTTGCGGAGGCGGTTTCTCCTTAATCCGCGATGAAGACAGCCTCAAGGCAAAAGACATTTTCGACGATCCCCAAGCATGGTTTGGTTCCGCTTCACCCTGTTCCCAAGAAATACGCGATGCCTCTTTAGACACCTATACCAAAATGGTAAAAACAGAAGGCATCAAAGGAATCTTGGTGGATGGTGTCCGTTTCGCCTCGCCGGCAAGCGGATTAATGCCCTTCCTAACAGACTTTTCTGATCATGCAGCAAAGCGTGCCGCTGAACTGGACTGTGACTTCAGCTTGATGAAACGGGACGTGACGCGATTGCATGCACAACTTACCGCTTCTGGAAAAATACGTCTGCGCTGGTTCGAACAAATCGCCACGCCAAGCGGATTGTTGGAATGGCTTAGCGGCTCTCCGGGAATCATGGAATGGCTGCGCTTTCGGCGTATCCACACCACGGGTCATCTCAACGCCATCGCTGAAATTATTCACGGTGCCGGTTTGCAAATGGGCATCTATATTTTTACCCCTTCAATCGCGCCCTTGGTCGGACAGTCTTACGAAGATCTTCGAGATACAGTCGATGTATTCGCCCCCATGATTTATCGCAATTACCCCGACCATCCCGGCCCTGCTTGCCTGAATTGGGAGTTAGCTGAACTTCCTGAAGAACTTAAGATAACGGGCAGCGCTGAAGAAGAAGCTGTTGTGAAAGCCATTCTCTCGTGGGCGGGCTTCTCGGACTTTTCCATTACACCGACCGTTGAAGCCATACGAAGCGAATTGCCGCCGGAAGTGGTGGGCTTAGAAACCGCCAGGGCACGTGCCCTCCTTCGCGACGACAAAGAACTCGCGCCCATCCTCTACATTGACGATCCCAAGATGGCGGACACCGTCGCCTCCGTGAAAGAAAAAGGAGTCTATGGCATTAATTTCTTTGTGTTCAAGAAAGACTGGGCCGCAATGACCGCGGCAGCCTTTTCCTGATATAACCTGTGTAAGCTATACATGAAATCGTAAAGGACACACCTCATGACCAAACAATCTACACCCCGCATTTTTCGATTTTTAATTCTCACACTAACGGTTTGGACCCTTAGCCTGTCTATGGCATGGGCAGCATCAACGGTCACGCCCGTATCGAAATCCGATGACTGGTGGACCCAGCGCAATGACGCGGTCAACGAGCGCGTAAAAGAAGGCAATGTGGATCTTCTCATGATCGGTGACTCCATTACCCATGGCTGGGAAGGCGCAGGAAAAGAGATGTGGGATCGTTATTATGCCAAGCGCAATGCTGTGAACATGGGCTTTAGCGGCGATCGGACGGAACACGTATTATGGCGGCTTGAACATGGTCATTTAGAAGGCATTCAACCCAAAGCCGCCGTCATTATGATTGGCACCAATAACCATGGGGCAAACACAGCGGAAGAAATCGCTGATGGCGTAAAAGCCATTGTCGCCTTATTGCGCGAGCGGCAGCCTCAAATGAAAATCCTCTTGCTGAGTATTTTCCCTCGCACCGATGTAAAGGCCGACATTCAAGAAAAATTACGGGAGGCAACGGCATTATTCGCCGCGGCAGCCAATGACGATCCTATGGTCGAATTTCTCGACATTACCCGTGCTTTTCTTAACCGAGAAGACGAACTGACGAAAGAGGTCATGCCCGATCTGCTGCATCCCAATGAATATGGCTATGCCCTCTGGGCACACGTCGTAGAACCGACTATTGCCCGCCTTCTGGGAGAAGAAGGTTGGACCGACCTCTTTAATGGAAAAGATCTCATCGGCTGGAACCAGGTGGGTGGTAAAAATCTGACTTGGGCAGTAGATAACGGCGTACTCTTCACCGACGGCGGCGGTGGCGGATGGCTGGGCACCGTCCGTGAATTTTCCAATTTCGAATTGGAACTTGAATTTAATGTGCCCGAAGCCGGCAACAGCGGCGTTTTCCTACGGGCCGGTCTGGAAGGAGATCCTGCCTATCAGGGGCTCGAAATACAAGTTTTGGATGATGACACCAAAGCGTACGGAGCATTAAAACCTTGGCAATATACGGGCTCCGTCTACGCCTTGGTCGCCCCTTCCCAACGGGCGTCAAAGGGCGCCGGCGAATGGCAGAAAATGCATATCAAATATGATGCGTCTCAAGTGCAGGTCACTTTAAACGGAACAATGATTGTGGACAGTGACATCAGTACCTTCAGCGATCAAGCCAAAGATCATCCCGGCGTCCTTAAAAAAGCCGGATTTATTGGTCTGCAAAATCATGGGTCACGCCTGGATTATCGCAACATCAAAATCAAAGAACTCCCCTAAATTTAACGACATTCCCTGAACATAAAAAACCGCCGGAAAGGAGCGATTCCTCTCCGGCGGTTTGCATTCTGTCCGATGAGGGACGTCTATGCTTTAAAAGGAGTAACAAGACATTGTTTTGCAAAATCCCAATTGACAACATCCCAGAAGCCTTCAATAAACTTCGGGCGCTGGTTGCGATAATCAATGTAATAGGCATGTTCCCACACGTCCAAGGTGAGGATTGGTTCTTTGCCATGACGCAAGGGCGTATCAGCGTTGCTTAACGCCATAATCTCGAGTTTGCCCGCTCCATCGGCGGCGAGCCAAGCCCAGCCGGAACCAAAAAGTTTCGCGGCCGCTGTGGAAAACTGCGACTTGAATTCATCGAAAGATCCAAAATCCCGTTCAATAGAGGCGAGCAGATCAGCCGCAGGCGTACCACCGCCAGAACCGGACATGCAATGCCAAAAGAAACTGTGATTCCATGCTTGGGCCGCATTGTTGAATACAGCGCCTTCTGATTTTAATACCACGTCCTTCAGCGCCCACTCCGACTCAGGCTTTCCATCAACAAGCCCATTGAGATTCGCGAAATACGCCGCATGGTGTTTGCCGTAATGAAAGTCCATCTGCTCTTCAGAGACAAAAGGATTCAGCCCGTTTAAACCGTAAGGCAGTTCTGGTTGTTTGAAACTCATTGGTGATCCTCCCATGTTGGGGTTTTAACACATGACACATACAATTGAACACTTGCACAACAACAGTATACAACAATATCTGCATGGCGTTTATTCCGAAGCTGAAATCTCGTAAGTGATCCATCGCCCGAGAAAAACAGATTCTTGTGGGAGATTTTGAGCAATGCCGCGGAAAATCAAGACAGGATTCATAGGCGCTGCGTGCTTAGGTCTTGGTCGGGAACAAAAAGGCACGCAATAGTTTGAGCGTACGCCAAGGATTATTGATGAAGGTTAATAGGTGGATGAACAAAATCCGCGGCCGCAGATAAAACCGGCGATAAAGACGTTGACGGCGCGCATTGGCAATGCGATACACATCCGGATCTTTATATTCACATTTAAAAGGAACAAGATTAAAGGCTATTTGATCGGATAACTGATGAAAATAAGGTGTAGCTGCGAAGGGCTCTATGCTCGTCACAATAATGAAATCCAAGGGGGAATCAAGGGCGCCGCGAATGGTTTCTTCCAAATCCTCTTCGGTTTCAAAAGGAGCGCCAACCATAAAGAACGCCAGAATTTTCATCCCCGATTTATGAATCAATTCCAGTTTGGGATTAATCATTTCCGGGGATATTCCTTTGTGCAGTCGATCCAACACACGGGCGGAATAACTTTCGATCCCGATCATGACACGGCGGCATCCTGCTTTGCACATCCAATCCAACATCTCTTTGTCTAAGGTGTCGATTCTGGATAAACATGTCCAAGGAATATTCAAATTGCTTTCAATAATTCCTTTGCAAATGGAGATGACCCGTCCTTTGTCGCAGGTAAAAATATCGTCAAGAAAACGAATGGTCTTAATCCCTTTTTCTTTAAGATACTTCATTTCCTTTACCACACTTTCCGGCGACCGCATCGTAACATAACGACCGTAAGTGGTGGTGCAGTAACTACAAGAAAAAGGACATCCCCGTATGGACAAAATGGCGCCGCAAGGTCCCCCTAAAAAAGCTTCTTCATAGCGCTTCATCGTGACCAGAGAGGGATCCGGAAAAGGAAGAGCGTCAGCATCTTCAATACGCTGCTCCTTATTGTCAAACAAAAGTCCATCCGCTGTACGTCCCGCCAAGCCGGCAATCCCGTCAATGGCCCCTCCCGTCTCCATACGATCTATGTATTGGGATAATGGAAACTCCGGCTCACTGCGCAGAATGAGATCCACCTTTATTTTTTCCAACAAGTTGCTCGTGAAGGCTGTAGGATAATAACCGAAAATGGTCAGCGTTGTTTCCGGAAAATGCTCCTTAATAAGGGCGATGGTATCCAAATCATCTCCAAATACTTTTACGCCCATTAAAACTACAATCATATCAGGCGCGTAGTCCGCGATCTTTTGGAGCACGCCCTTTAAATCGTATCCTTCCGCGATGGCGTCGAAGACTTTGACTTCTGCTTTATTGTTCTCTCGGACAAAGGTGGCAAGCGAAAGTAAGTCTGTGGGGGGCAACATATACTCAGGCGAATAATAACTGCACATGTAGCGACGCATAATCGGCAAAACGTGCGGTGGATTTAAAAAGAAAAGTTTCATCTTAAACCATTCCGAAAAGATAGATGAGGAAAGCAATGGAATTGAAGAACACTTAAATTTTGGGGCATATATTTACTGAGGAACCAAAGGGTATCATACATCCAAGGCAGCGGCCCGCTTAATCGGGTTAGTCTACCAAAGCCATTAATAAGATACCAAAAGCCCATGACGCGTGTTCATTGGAAATAACGTTTTTTCTGTACATGAATAGCCTTTGACCGATTCATCCATTTTGGCGCCCGTTGAAATAGAAAAAAATATCCTTAATCTTTTTGGGGAAAGAAAATAACAGCGACCGTGGACGAAGCCAAAGGCTTAATTCTGTGTATGCTGTATCCCAACAAGAAGAGGTGCAACGATGGACTTGTTTTCTAAGGTTATGAAAGTCTTCTTCTTTCCAAATGTCGGCAATGGATTGTTCGGTGATTGAGAAGGGACTGTCCATATTACTACAGGGCGATACACAGCCCGCCGGACTGATGGCACAAATGGCATAGCCCGCGTAACAGCGGACTCGATGAGGTGTCCCATACAAATGGGCGATACCGTCAAAAAAAGCAGCCGAGTTGCTCATCAATCGGTTCTTACTGCAGGCCCCTTGAACTTTTTTCACTTCTTGTTTCAATTCATCAAGGTCCGATTCTTGAAAGAAGAGATCTTGGCAATTATCGAAACTTTTGTCCTTGTGCAACAAATTCGTGTGTATGGGCGCAAATTTAAGTTGGTGTACGCCCAGTTCTTTCGCAAAACGCACCATATCCATCATAAAACGATAATTGTGGCGTGTAATGACAAAATTAATGCCAAGGTGGACTTCCGGTGCAAGCGCTTTAAATTTCTTGACCGCACTTGTCGCACGCTCAAAAGTCTGTGGACCGCGCAATTGTTCATGAATCGACGATTCTGAGCCATCAATAGAAAAAGAAACGGTGGCAACACCGGCACGTTGCAACAAACGAATTTTTTCTTCCGTTAAGAGTAAGGCATTGGTGCATAGGTGCGTGGCAACCCCCAAGTCCGTCGCGTGTGCAATAATTTCAAAGACATCATCCCGCATCAAGGCTTCGCCGCCGCTGATTACCACAAGGGACGTTCCCAGTTTTTCAGCGGCTTCGCTAATCAGCCTTTTCCATTGATCAGTGCTCAGCTCTTCATTACTTTCGTATCCATGTTCTAAATCACAGACACCGCACATACGACATTTTAAGTTGCACCGTCCTGTCAGAAAGAGAAGCATGACCGGGCAGTATCGGGGCGCTTTTTGCAGGTAACGACTGAGCATTACATTTCCAGTCCGATACATGTTTTTTATGAATAGCCGACGCCGTGAAATCTTGTTGGATTTCGGGGGTTGTATAGGATCTGTCGGTCTTGAAAGCATAAAAAACCATCTGGACTGTATGGAGTAAAAGGCAGTGCTATTCTTTGGTCTCAACATGCAGTCTTTTCATGGTAAGATCAAATGATGAAAACGAGGGTTTGAAATATCTGAGATAGATACAGCACTTTACGCTATCAACGCCTCAGCAACTGCCGAGGGTACCTGCCTTATCGATCGTACGAAACACGCAGAATTATTATAAAAATTAACACTCATAAACTTCAAAGAAGAACAGTCTAAAAAGAAACTGTAACACTATAACAAACCTAATCCGGTATAAATGTCCGGGCTTGCCACAATGCCGCCGAGCCCTTTGCTGCATCACAAGATTCCGAAATCATATCAGTAATTCGCTTAAATAAAAAGAAAGGGTTTATGCTATAGTTTTACTTTCGAATATAAAACTTACCGCTGTTATGGTTCCACTACTGAGATTCGCCTCATTCGGTTAATTGGATATGTATCACGAGACTCCCTACCCTTCAAATTTGAAAGAATCATGAAAATCTTAATCATCAACCCACCTGATGAAAATGTGGTTGCAGAATTTAAGGCATCTGACGGAACAGGCTTTCTGGAAGCAAGTGACTTTGGAAAATTCCCCCCCCTGGGACCCTTGTACGTGGTATCCTATGCCAAAAAAAAACTGCCGGAACACGATTATTGTTTTCTCGATTGCGTCGCCGAAGAAATTTCCCATAACGAATTAGAAAAACGTATTGCCCACATTGTTCCCGATCTCATCGGCATAACCAGCTACACCATCGCCCTTTTGGATGCTGTGAAAGTGGCGCGGGCGGCGCGCAAACTCGTTCCCGCAGCTCATATATCTTTGGGCGGTCATCATGCTACCGCCTTTCCTATCGAAGCCGCGTCATTGGGGATCTTTGACTCTATTGTTGTCGGGGAAGGAGAGATAGCCTTCACGGATCTCATCAAATGCATCAGTGAGGAAAAAGATATTAATGGCATTCCCGGTGTGTACAGTACAGCCCAATTAACAGCAGCTCGATTATCCAACGAACGCGATCCACGGTTTAAACAGGATATTCTTGTTGTTCCAGCCTATATTGATGATATTAATCTCTTGCCGCCGCCCGACAGAAGCTTTATCGCCCATATCGATTACCACAGTATTGTAGGCATCCGGCCGCGCCTGGCTACGATCATCACCAGCCGTGGCTGTCCATATCAATGCACTTTTTGCAATGTGCCCTACAAACAATATCGGCCCAGAGCAATGGAGCTTGTCATGGACGAGATAGAAACATGCCTTTTACTCGGCTATGAGGAATTCCATTTTTACGATGATCTCTTCAACATTACTGCTAAACGCTTGGAAGAATTTTGTCTTGCCCTAAAAAAACGAAAGTTACGCATCATTTGGGATTTCCGGGGCAGGGTCACCGGAGTGACTCGGGAGAGTTTGGCTTTGGCAAAAAGTGTGGGATTACGACTCATCTTTTTTGGTGTTGAAACAGGCTCGGATGAAGGATTGCGCGTGCTTAAGAAAGGCTGTACCATCGCTGAAATTCAACAAGCCTTCGCGTGGTGCCGAGAATTAGGAATCAAAACCGTTGCCGATTTTATGATCGGGTTACCCCATGAAAAATCTATTGCGGATATTCGGAAAAATATCAACTTCTTAATTTCCCTTCGACCCGATTACGCGCAGATTGGTATCATGAACATTTATCCCCACACAGAAGTATACGACCAAGCCCTTGAAAAAGGCTTGGTAGAGCCGGAGCAATGGAGCAAATGGGCTTTGGATCCAAGTCAAGAACTCAACATTGAGCATTGGACTGAATTTGTTTCCGAAAACGATCTGATTCGGCTACATCGAGAATCGTATCGTCGTTTTTATTTTAGAATATCCTATGTGTTGAGGAGCCTTATCACGCTGCGCTCCTTTCATGAATTTAAATCTAAGGCTTTGGGAGCGATCAAGCTTCTCTTTTTAAAATCATAATGATTGGCCGCGCCCATACATTAAATTTCTATTCCAGCTTTTTGTGAAAACTCCGGCCTATCGGAATCGACACAAAAAAATAGCAAGATAACAGGTTCTTTTAAAAGGGATCAAATGGCGCTTATCCAACAATTCAGCAAGGTGTTTCGTGTAGCACGTCAGTATCGTGTTGACATCCTTCTGCTCATTTTGATGCTGATCATAGGGTATGGCTTATGCAGAAGCTACCATAATTCCTTAGACGAGCCAATACACTATTCCGGCCCCTATACGATGGCTTTACTGGGACCTGCCGTATTTTTTGCAGCAGGACAGGGCTTAGGTGTCCATGCACCCGATTCCATACCCGGCTTAAAAGAGTTCATTACCCTCAAAACATCCGAATTTGATATTTCTAAAATACCCGACAACGTGCAGACCGTGCCTGTACAAACCCCCTTCGAATTGACCAATATTTATTATTTGTATACGGTCGGCTGGTTTTGGCGGCTCTTCGGGGTATCACTACGCAGCCTGTCTATTTTCGCAGCGGTCTGGTGCGCCCTTTCCGCCGGAGCCTTTTATGCATTACTGCGTAATGGATTGAATAAAGGCTTCAGCTTTGTCGGTGTACTCTTGATTATTTCTTCTCCTGCCTTTTTACACAGCACGCTCATGTTCCGTGATTTTGCAAAAACACCGATTACTCTGCTTATCCTTTGTCTCTTGTTACGGCTCATTCTTTCTAAACATTCCAATCTTCGTATCGTTGTTATCGCCATAGCATTAGGGGTCTTAACAGGTTTAGGAATGGGCTTTCGACAAGATATCATCCTTTGCGTGCCATGGGCGGCAGCACTCCTTTTATTCGCGCCAAACCGTGACAGGAAGCATGTGTGGAAAACACGAGTACTTTCCATACTCTTGTTCTTTTTGCTTTTCGTCCCCCTTGCCAAACCCGCCTTTACCGGCGGAGCGCTTGAAGGCAATCAGGCGTCTGTACATGGTTTTTTTCAGGGCTTGACCGATGAAGTCGAAGAACGGCTAGATTTCGGAGGCGCATCCTATAATTTTCTGGTGTGGTCAGATTCAGGACTCTATGGACAAGCCAATGCCTACGCAAGGCGCATGAACAATACGGACTCCTTTGAAAATCCCCATGCTGCGGTTTATAAACGTGCCCACGAGGATCCCAATGCGCCCTTTATGATCAATCCCGGTCTATTCTATACAGGCGCAACATATGCAAACACACAATGGCAGCTGCTCAGAAAAGCTCTGTTCATCTTTCCCGCAGACATTATCACCCGTGCGTGGCAGTCTACTATATCATTTTATAGTGTACCTTTTAAGATGTTCCGTAATGTTGCGTTGATCCAAGAACAATATCCGACATGGCTGAAAGGCAACTATTATTTTCATCACCTTGTCACCCGCCTTCTTTCCTATGTCGGGCTGATCGCCATGCTCATATTGCTCTGTTCCGTGGCTGCGTTTCGCTTTAAAGATGCATTGCTATTGACAGGCATGTTGCTTTGCTTTACAGGCGCCCTGAGCATCAACTTCGAGCTTCGTCTTACCCCTTATTTATTTTTTGTTCCTTATTTGGGGGTCTTATTTTGTTTGGAACGAAGCTTTGGGTGGTTTTGTAAAAAACAGATCCATAAAAGTTCCGTATCTGAAGACACTTCCGACAAGAAAAACGATACGCTTCATGTTTTCGATCTCTTGCCCATGGTGAAGATCTCTGTCTTCCTGTGTCTTATCTTGATCATAGCACTTGTACCTTTAGTGATACTCCAATTATGGCAAAGCAGGCAGACCCTTGCCTTGACAGAGCAATTGCAATCCATGCCCTTGGAAGCGGTGCCGACCGAAGTCTCACATCATGACGGATGTGTCCTTATTGCGCCGGACCGTGACATGCTAGGATTCGATGAGGCCGAGCAAAACTTGCCGCCGGGCGAAACAGCGTGGTTCTATGGCGCTGTCGTTTTCGATACGCGAGGCAGGGATCTTCCCATCACCCTCGAATATGACCCTGAAAGAGTGTTCAACGACTTTACACAACCCATCACCATCTGGGGCGTTGAAGATAAAAAGCAGGGAAGGGTTACATTGTTCTTTCCCGTCTACGAAACAACCACCCTCTATACAGCATCCTTATTTGAAAGTTATCTGGAAACTGTTTACCTTCCATCGTGGCAAGAAAAAATCAAGCCTGATCTTCCTTTTGAAGCACAGCCCCTTTGGAAACGCAGTCGTTTTTTGGGTATCTCGCTGCCGGAATCATGCCGTGATTCTTTCCAAGGATTTTATCGCCTAACTGATCTTGACGCTCTTTCACTGCTGATTTTTGTCCAAGTACCGGAAGACCGCTCTTTTTTCCGCGATCATAAAATGGGACCTTGGGAACGATGGCAGCGCGGCTATTCCGGTGAAGCACGTCTCTGCGCCGATTGAAGACAGCGTTACTATTCTAAACTCTGACGAATTGGATGGAACGTGGCGCAAAAAGGTATGATTAATCCCACTGAGAAAATCGCTTGCAATAGGATATTTACGTTGCCCGTCGCGGCTCCAAGCAGCGTCCGATCCCATAAGCGAGATAGGCGTCATAGCCTCCAACAACCGATTCAGATCACGCGGAACAAAACCGACGGAAAGGAATTAAGATGCGTTTTCACTTTTTGCTGCTCGTCTCCCTGTTAAGCACCCTATGCGCAGCGGAGGTCATCCTCACTGAAGAGAGGTTGATCCTGCCCACCTATGAAACGAAAGACCCCGATAAGGTACCGCTCTTTTTCAGATCAGAGGAAGTGCAGCTGGCGGAACGGCATATCTATCCTTATCCTTTTTATGATGTCCAGTCTACAGAGAAGGTAGACAAAAGCTACCAAGCGCTTATACTGGAAAATGAATATATACGGCTGTGCGTAACGCCGGAATTGGGCGGACGCCTTTATTATTGTCAAGACAAAACCAATGATTATGAGTTGGTCTATTATAATCATGTGGTTAAACCTGCCTTGATTGGAACACTCGGCGCATGGATTTCAGGAGGCGTGGAATGGAACACACCCCATCATCACCGTGCCACCAGCATGATCCCCGTCGATTATGCCTTTCAAAACCACAAGGACGGCAGCAAAACCATCTGGGTCGGTGAATATGAAAAGCGAAGTCAAACCCGATGGATGACGGGCGTAACGCTGGCGCCGGACAGTGCGTGCGTGAAATTATCCTTCAAAAGCATGAACGTGACCCCCTTCCAATATCCCGCCTTATATTTCGCCAATGTGGCGGTTCATGTCAATGACAGCTATCAGATTATTTTCCCGCCCGACGTGGAGATGATGAACTTTCATTACGTCACGGAATTCACCCGCTGGCCTGTGCTGAATCAGGTCTACCAGTCCGTAGATTACACCAAAGGAGAAGATTTGTCTTGGTGGAAAGAAACGAAACAACCAGTGTCCTTCTTCGTTACCAAAACAGACCAAGATTTTATGGGCGGTATCGATCATGATAAAGATGCCGGTATCGCGCTGGTCGGTGACCGCCACATTTTCAAAGGCAAAAAACTTTGGAACTGGGGCAAGAACGAAGTACAAGAAGTATGGGATCAAAAACTAACTGATGACGACGGGCCCTATGCGGAATTAATGATGGGGTTTTACTCCGATAACCAACCGGATTACAATTTTGTTGCGCCTTTCGAGACCAAATACGGCGATATGTACCTGTATGGGATTAAAGGGTTGAAAGATATCAAAGAGGCAAATCAGGACTGCGCGCTCAATCTGGAGATCCATGAAAACAGCGCACTCATCCAGATCAATACCACGTCTCCCCAGCCAAAGACCGTCATCACCCTTCGACGCGAGGACAATGTAATTTGGGAGAAGACCGTCTCGATCACGCCGGAATCGCCTTGGCAAGAAACCGTACCAATCCCACAGGGAAGCACGTTGGAGAATTTGGAAATCATGGTGCACAGTCACCAAGGCCGGCAGCTTGCCCGCTGGCAAAAACAACCGCTTCTAAACGAGGAGTTTCCCGATATCTACCACGATCCATTGGACCCCGGCGAATATACGACGAGCCAAGAACTCTATCAGGCGGGACTTAAACTGGAACAGTACGGCAACACCACATTTGATTATATGAAATACTATGAACGAGCGCTGCAGTTAGACCCGGATCACGTGGCGACCAATACGCGCCTTGGTCAGCTTTACCTGAAACGAGGTGAATACGAGAAGGCACAAAGCTATCTGAAACGAGCGGCGGACATCGTAACAGCGAACCACACCAAGGCAGAAGACGCGGACTCGCTTTATTACCTCGCTTTGACCTACCTGCAGCAAGATAAGATTGAAGAGGCACTCCACTATCTGTACCGTGCCACCTGGGCTTACGAATGGACCTCGGCAGGGTACACAGCAGCCGCACGCCTAGAGGGTCGGCAAGGGCGCTGGGAAAAAGCCTTGGATGCGGCGGAACGTGCCTATGCCGCCAATCAGTTTAACGGAGAGGCTGCCACGGCCCAATCCATTGCACTGCGCAAATTGGGACGTTATGAAGATGCGCAAAAATTGATCCAACACATTTGCGACGAAGACCCTTTAAATTTTTTGGCCTTATATGAACAGATTCGCCTTGATCAAGCGGAAAATAAAGAGCCCAATGCCGACAAATTAACGGACTTGAAAAAGATTCTTCGCAATGAGCCCTATAATTACATTGAGACGGCGGATCGTTATGCTAACTTTGGACTTTATGAAGAGGCAGCCGCTGTGATGCGATACGCCGCAACATCAGACCTGCCCGAACTCAACGCCAATCCCATGGTCTATTATCATTTAGCACTGTATGAGGAGAAACAAGGCCACCGAGATAATGCAAAGGCAGCACGAAAGACGGCCGCATCGTTGCCCGTGGATTTGTGTTTCCCCTATGGCGAGGCGTCGATAAAAGCGCTCCGGCACGCGCTCGAACAAGAACAGGAAGATGCTATTGCATGGCAATTGCTGGGTAATGCGCTTGCTGACCATCAACACGAGGCGGCTGTCTCCTGTTGGGAAAAGGCGGCCCGCTATATGCCGGATACAGCTATGCTCTACCGCAACATGGCCTATATACAAGCGAACCATTTCCATAAAATGCCTGATGCCATGGATAACATTATGAAGGCCATTTCACTTGACCCAACGGAACCCCGATTTTTCTCTGAAGCCCAATTGTACATGTCCTACGCCAGTCTCACGGCCGCGGAATTGTCTGAATTCCTCAGCCACTACGGTTCCTTCGGTAAAGACGTGGTGGAAATACAACTGATGCAAATCAAATTGAATTTATTTGAAGGCAAGTATGAGGATGCCATCGTCCTTCTTGAAAATCTTGAATACCACAGCAAAGAAGGCGCTTCCTTTAACCCCCATACCTACTGGGTAGATGCGCATCTGCAGCGCGGTATACACGAGACTCAAGAAGGACTGTTTGACGCCGCGGAAAAATCGTTGCTCCGTACAATGGAATTTCCTCCCAATCTTGAAGCAGAACGAGACAATAAAATCGCAATTGCTTACTATTACCTCGGTCTCAACCGTAAAGCTGCAGGCGATCTAGAAAAAGCGAAAGAATACTTTCAGGAAATGGTCTCCTACACCCCGGCGCGAGGCTGGGGCGCCGGTGATTTCCCCGAATTAACTTATTTCAAAGCCATGGCACAGCGGGAACTGGGCGATGATCCAAGGGAAAGCGAAGAACAGTTCCGTGAATTGATACGTGTGGGAGAAAAACGACTTGATACAGAAAAAGACGGTAGACATATCACCGTTTTTCTGGATGAAAGTCATACTGCACGCAAATTTTTACTGGAGCAAGAGCTGGACAGAAAAGAGCGCCGCGTTTCCTCCTATTATCTACAAGCCTTGGGCTTCCTCGGTCTGGGCGATACAGAGCAAGCACACGGATTCTTCGCCAAAGCTTTAGAAGTCGACCCGCTTAGTGTAGACCCGAAATTTATGCTTGATCAACTCACACAAAAAAATGAATGATATGCAGCATAGACGCGATTAAAAAATAGACGTGCGATACTCAACTTTGCTCAACGTGTCTGAGCGCTTGCAAGACGTCTTGAAAATGTTTCGGCGCTTCGCTGCTAAAGTGCATACGTTCTTTAGTAAGCGGATGCTCAAAGCCTAAAAGCTGCGCATGAAGCGCCTGGCCTTTGAGCTTTGCCAAAGCAGCGAGACAGGCCGGCGACACGTTCAGCGCGCTGTAACGGGTCTCGCCATAGACAGGATCACCCAATATGGGATGTCCGGAAAAACGCATATGGACGCGGATTTGGTGGGTTCTGCCTGTTTCAAGACGAAGCCGGACAAGACTCGCCGCGCCAAAGGATTCAAGTATCTCAAAATGGGTCGTTGCCTCTTTTGCTTTCACGCCCGTCACAGTCATCCGTGAACCATCGACAAGACTTCTGCCGACGCTGGCGTGAATCGTCCCGCGCACGACTTTGAATGCGCCGCGAACCAGCGCAATATAACGACGGTCAAAACTGTGATCAGCGGCCTGTTTGGCAAGGTAATGATAGGCTTGGACGGTCTTCGCCGCCACCATGACCCCCGAGGTATACCGATCAAGGCGGTGCACGATACCCGGCCGTTTTAGGTCTCCTCCGCTTTGCTCATAGCCTTTACAATGATAGAGAAGGGCATTAACCAACGTGCCCTTTTCATGACCGGGCGCAGGATGCACCACCATGCCGGCCGCCTTGTTGATCACCACCACAGACGCATCTTCATACAAGATTTCAAGGGGCAAGTTTTCGGGAACAGGCTCCGTAGGCACGGGATCAGGAAGCTCCACCACAATCTGCTCCCCTTCTAGAACAGGGCGTGACGGTTTGGTGCACACTTCCCCATCAATCCGAACGCTCCCTTCCTTAATGCGTTTTTGCAAAAAGGAACGGGAGGCATCTTCTACCATTTCCGCGAGAAAAACATCCAGCCGCAGTCCTGCTTCAGCAGTCTCCACCGTGAGATCTAAGATGTCAGACATGGCTTGCGTCTCCTCTATAGCAGGGCGAAGCAGTCATGAATGCGATACCTCCGGGTCTTTTGCGCTTCCGCCGGGCTCACTATATTTGAAGATATTAATTCCCAGCCATGCTTCGCTATAAAAACGACGGAATAAGAGTCCGGCCAAGAGCATGATGAAAAGCGTCGCGCCGAGCCAAGCGCCCAGTACGCCGCCTTTCAAAACAAAACCAAATAACACTGCCAAAGGCAAAAACACCAGATAAGACATGACAAAGGTCAACACCATCATCCACCGTGTATCTCCGGCGCCGCGCAAGGCACCGGTGGATACAATATTGATCGCGTCAAAGGCTTGGAAAAACGCAGCAAGAATCAAGATTTTGTGGCCCAGCAAAGCGACTTCCGGTTCTGCGCGAAAGAAGATCATAATCAGTTTATCGCCGAAGAGAGCAAAAAGGACACCCATGATGCCCATATAAACCATAGCAATTTTGATGGCCGTATACGTGCGCGCTTTCGCAAGCGCTACGTTGCTGCGTCCTAACCATTGCCCCACAATCGCAGCGATACCGTGATTCAATCCGATGGCGGGCAAAAAACAAATGTGGATAAAGCCCAAGGCAATGGTACTGGCTGCGAGCTCAACAGCGCCAAGCCTTCCCACAATAAAGGCTACAAAAATCCACCAGTTCGCTACATCCAAGAAAAAGGTGAGCGCTGAGGGAATACCGATACGCAATAATTCATGGGTACGCGCCCAGTCGAAGCGCCAGTTTCGATGGGTGCCGTAATGCTCACGAAATGAGCGGCTAAAAAAGAATACGAGCAGAAAAACCGATTGGATGCCCATGGCGATTACAGTCGCCAACGCAGCGCCCCCTATCCCCATACGCGGGAAACCAAACTTTCCGAAAATCAATAGATAATTAAGGGAGAGGTTTAAGAAATTACCAACGATCGCCGCGTACATAGGGATACGGGAACGGTTCACTGCCTGAAAGAAAGCGGCCAGGGCAGTGATCACACCGACAAAAACATAACCGGCGAGTCGAATCCGGAAATACTCTAATTCCAATGCCGTTATCGTCTCTGTATGACCCATGGCACGAAACATAGGCGCCGAAAGAGGATAGAGAATTGCTGCAAAAACGAGGCCCAATAAAGAAAGGTAAAGCCCTTGCCAACCATAACGGGCACAAAGATGATGTTCGCCGCGCCCGTAACATTGCGCCACGAAAGTGGACACCACACTAATAATACCCATATAAAGCGTGGTCATGGAAAAAGAGGCAATTCCTGCACTGCCAATACCTGCCAAGGCATCCGTACTGATATAGGACACCATGACTTTGTCGAAGAATTCCATAATCGTGACAGAAAGCATACCCAAAATAATCGGGCCTGACATGGACATCACTTCACGAAAACCGGAAGAACACGGGGATTCTGTCAAAGTAGGGTTGGAATGCATTAATTTCTTTTCTCGGAAAGGGACGGGGGGATGGCCGGCCTTCTGCCAGCAGAGGTAGTATAGCATATTTATGGAGATGAAAAAGGCTTAGACTCTGATATAAAGCGTTATACCTTTATATCGGTCCCTTTATATCCGGAAATGATTTTACATGCGTTCATTCCTGTTGTGCCTCTTAAACGCGCTCCGAATCGCAGGACTTTACAAAAGTTGTCACCTAGTAACAATTTTTGTCCGGACAAAGGCAGCCTTTTCCGCCGCAGATACTATGATTATGGTGATATCTCATAAATAAAATCTTAAAAAGGCCATTTAATAATTGGCATACATCTTGCTCTTATAAAGCCAAGAAGGCAAGGTGCCTTACTAAAAGAAAATCATGCAACACAACTATGGAGGATTATGCGCATGAAAAACAAAGGTTTTACCCTCATTGAACTGATGATCGTAGTGGCGATTATTGCCATTATCGCGGCCATCGCTATCCCGAACTTGCTCCGTTCGCGCTTGCAGTCCAACGAATCTGCAGCCATTGCCAACCTGAAGACGCTGGTCGGCGCGGAAACCGCTTTTGCTGCTGCAAATGGCGGCTACACCGCTGACTGGGATCTGCTGAACACGCCGGATGAAGGCCCTCCCTTCCTTGATATCGAACTCGGCGGCGGCATTGTCCAAGGCTATACCTATGCTCTCGAAGAAGACGGCGAAGAAGTAACAGAGGACAGTGATTTCTTCACCAACTTCACCTGCACCGCCAGCCCCGCCACCGACTCCGGCGCGGGAGCCACCGGTATCCGTGTTTTCTGGGTCGACGCCGGCGGTGTCATCCGCTTGGATGATGCAGACGGTAACCCCATCTGAAACTAATCCGTGACCGAAAGGTCTCACCGTATTTTGCTAACACGGCGATGTTCACCCATCGCCGTGTTTTTTTTATTTGATTTTAATGAGTCTCAATTCCTCCATCCCCTCCACCACAAAAAAGTCTCCCTTGTTTCAACCCGTCCCTATCGTAGAAGTTCCTCACCATATTCTTTTTTTTGATCGGTATCATGCTGCGAATAAGAGTTGGCTTCCTTCTCCAAAGAATGAATAGTTGATGTTGAATCGCCTAATCAGGTACTCTTTTACAGAGCGCACATGGAAGGGCTGTGTGCGTTTGTAAACACACTATCGTGTATCCGGCATCGGTGACTCATGCCGGCTCAAAGAATCTTTACAACCCCGGGAGTGAGAACATGGCTAAGAAGACGGTTAATGTTGCAATGATTGGCGCTCAGTTTATGGGTAAGGCCCATAGCAATGCTTGGCGCAAGGTGGACATGTTTTTTGATCTGCCGGTCAAACCGGTAATGAAAGTGATGTGCGGTAAGTTTCCTGAAGAGCTTGCGACAGCAGAACGGTATGGCTGGGAAGAGACTTCGCTGGATTGGAAAGAAGTGGTGAATCGTCCGGATATTGATATCGTGGATATTTGCACGCCCAACTTTCTGCATCCTGTCATCGCTATTGAAGCGGCAAAAGCCGGCAAACATATTGTTTGTGAAAAGCCCCTTGCCAACACGCTGCAAGAAGCGAAAGATATGTTGAAAGCCGCAGAGAACGCAAAAGTAAAACACATGTGCGGCTTTTCCTATCGTTATGCGCCTGCCGTTCAGAGCATGAAAAAACTGATCGCGTCGGGTAAGTTAGGCGAAATTTATCATTTTCGCGCGGCCTACCAACAAGACTGGATTATGAGCCCTGACTTCCCGATGGTTTGGCGTTTGAAAAAGAAACATACCGGCTCCGGCGCTCTCGGTGATATCGGCGCACACGTCACGGATCTGTGCCACTTCTTAGTCGGTCCCGTCGGTGAAGTAACCAGCGCAATGGAGACCTTTATTAAACGTCGTGTTATCGCTGATTCTGATGTGGGCGCTTGGGCGGCGAAAGGCAGCAAGAAAACCAAAAAGTACGACACTGTCGACGTTGACGATGCCGCCATTTTCATCGGCCGCATTAAAGGGAAGAACACCCTTGCATCCTTTGAAGTAACGCGTTTTGCCGGCGGCCGCCGCAATTACAACGCCATCGAAATTTACGGCAGCAAAGGCTCTCTGCTCTGGAATCAGGAAGATATGAATGAATTCCACTATTATAATTGCGCCGATCCAGAAGGCTTGCAGGGCTTCCGCAAAGTACTGGCTTGCGATCCCGGTCATCCTTATGTAAATTCTTGGTGGCCCCCCGGACACATTATCGGCTATGAACATTTATTTGTCCACGAGATTTATGAATTCTTGTCTTGCTTGAAGAAAAAGAAACCTACCTATTCCACCTTTGAAGATGCTGTCAATTGTCAGTCTGTACTGGAAGCGGTGGAAAAGGCTGCCTCGACCAAACAATGGATCAAAGTGTGATCCTTCTGCTGATCTGATTATCTATTTGGAAATATAAAAACTTTAAAGGAGAAGTCGAATGAAACTAGGGTTATTAACGGCTATGTTCAGCGACAAACCGCTGAAGGAAGTACTTGAACTGATCCGCCCCCTTGAATTGCAAACTGTTGAACTGGGTACCGGTAATTTTCCGGGCGACCCCCACTGTCCGCGCCGCGCTTTGCTTGACTCCAAGCCCATGCGCACAGAATTGCTTGACACCCTCAAAGGAGAAGGCCTTGAAATCAGCGCGCTCAGCTGCCACGGCAACCCCTTGCATCCTGATGAAGGCTACGCCAAAGAAAATCACACGGTTACTTTGGAAACCATCGAATTGGCGAATCTCCTCGGTGTGGAAGTGGTGAATGGTTTCTCCGGATGTCCCGGTTCCGGTCCTTGGGATAAGAAGCCCAATTGGGTCACTTGCGCGTGGCCGCCGGATTATTTAGAAATTCTGGATTGGCAATGGAACGAAAAAGTGATTCCTTATTGGACAGAGATGGACAAAGTTCTTAAAAACGCCGGTGTCAAATTCGCTTTCGAAATTCACCCCGGCTTTGTTGTCTACAATACCGAAACCTTGCTGAAACTGCGTAACGCTTGCGGCGACAGTCTTGGCGCTAATTTCGATCCCAGCCATCTGTTCTGGCAAGGTATGGAGCCGATTGAATGCGTGAAAGCACTGAAAGGCTGCATCTATCACGTCCACGCCAAAGACTCTATCGTGCATACGGTCAATGCGGCTGTGAACGGTGTTAATGATGCCAAGCCCTACAGCGATGAAATCAATCGTTCTTGGATTTTCCGTACCTGCGGTTATGGCCATGACATGAAATGGTGGAACGATTTCTTCTCGACCTTGCGCATGGTTGGCTATGATGGCCCCATCAGTATTGAGCATGAAGACAGCCTCATGTCCAATTGGGAAGGCCTGACGAAGGCCGTTTCTTTCCTGAAAGAAAGCATTATTTTTGAAGCGCCGACGGCGATGACCTGGGCATAATCCCGGTTATTTCTGAAGCTCTGTGTATGGCCGGGTCCCTTTGGCGGCCCGGCCATTTTCTTAACAAATACGTGTAAGAACAGCCGTGCTCCCATGGTCTAATCATGAGTGACGACGAAGGATGGCTCTCGGTAATTCACGGTGCGAATCTATATTTTTGCCATACCCCTGATTGTAGCTGCAATCAGTTTGATTTATATCATTCTTCGTGAAATGACCCGAGGATGGTTTGAGCATCGTGTCAAAATGCTCTTATTAGAGCGCCTTGAAAATAATCCGGAGTTGCTCTACTCCTTTCATGATCTCCAAGAATTATTGGATGGCCGCCCCCATCCGGACAAATCGAATGGTAAATTAGATTTGACCATCACGGGCTTTAGTCTGGCGATCATTGGCATCCTCTTTGTTGTGATCAATACACTCATAGGTAAAAGCCAATGGGGCGTAGGCGCGTATTTTGGCGGCGTGGCGTGTGTAGTGCTTGGATTTTTGCTCACCGTTTTGGGACTGGTCATACGCATACTTCGACGCCCGCCCAAATAACCAATGCGCCAACACAGCCGCCATGAAGGGCCGATTTCGGCTTTGTTCTTAGATGCAGGATTCTCTTGATTCATGGGAAAAAAACGTGCAACATTGCGGGTAGGTATTGTCGGCAGCGGACCGGCTGCTTTTTTTTGTGCTGATTATCTGCTGCGCTTAGCCAAGCCTTGTAAAGTGACCCTATTCGAACGGTGGCCATGGCCTTTCGGATTGGTTCGTGATGCCATCGCTCCCGACAAACAAAATCTGCGATCCTCCATGGACACCTTTACGAATACAGCGGGTGCCTCCAATTTTTCCTTTTGCGGCAATGTCACCATAGGTAAAGATATCAGCATTGAAACGCTCAAGGACTATTATCACTGTCTAATTGTCGCTACAGGCGCATCCACACCGCACATCTTGCCTATGCGCAATCCGTCACTGCAGGGCTGTCTGAGCGCGGTGGAATTCGCCGGCTGGTACAACGGCCGGCCCGGCGCTGCAGCCTTACACATTCCCCTAGACACGCCCTCGGCGATAATTATCGGCGTTGGCAATGCCGCTCTTGATGCGGCCCGCATATTGGCGCTGCCCACATCAGATTTAGCGCATACCGACATCTCCGCTGTGGCATTGGATCAACTCGCCGCAAGCAAGATCACGGATATTCATGTGGTCGGTCGCCGCGGTCCTTTTGATGTTCGCTTCGCGCCCCAAGAATTAGAGTTGTTGGGAAAAATACAAGATTGCACTATTGAGGTTCATTCTGATATTCAAGTGCCTAAGATTGAAAATCCGTCCCCTGCTTGGGCGCGTCTTGAAAAGGCATATGCGCAAGTCTTCCGACAGGATCGTACCAATCGACGAATCCATTTCCATTTTAACTTGTCTCCAACAGCCATAATAGGCGATGACCATGTGACCGGCGTACTCTTCGATTCCGAGAATGACCATAGCATCCACATACCGGCGGGGCTTGTTATTGAGAGTATCGGACAGAAGACGGAGCGCCTTCCCGGCTTGCCCTACGATACGGAACAGCACTGTATCCCGAACCAAGAGGGACGTATAGAGGAGGGGGGCATCACGCTGCCCGGATTTTATGTCGCCGGTTCGGCAGCCCAAGGCGGTAACACTGTCATCGGAGCCAACAAACCGGCATGCATGAAAACAATCCGCAAAATCGTGGAAGACCGTGCTGAGCTCTGCCTCAAAGAAGCGCTCGACGAGGAAGGCTTATATACCTTGCTTCGTAAACAGCACTGCCACTATGTTTCTTTTCAAGACTGGCAGCGTATTAATAGTGTGGAACTAGAACGGGGCGCCCGTGCCGGCAAAGTACGTGAACGCTTTACCTGCGTTGCGGACGCCCTATCCGTTCTTCATGGCGCGGAAAAAGACCGTTAAGCCTTAGGCAGCTTTTGCCGCTTCATCTGCACGCTTTACGTAAGCATCCAAGGTCTGTCCGGTACTGCAGATATCTTTGACATAAGCAGACACGGCATCAAGATAGGTGAAATCAGCCTTCTCTGCACTTGGCATATCTGTAAACAGTGGGTTGTCTTGAACAACCTCGTCAAAACGCTCCGCCCACTCCAACTCGGGCATCAACACCTTGTAGGTACGGGAAAGATCCAAATCGCCGGTAAATGTCCATACTTTTTGCTCGCCGTCCCCGACACTTTCCGAAGTGACTTTTCCGTCAAAGCCCGCCCATGAGGTCTGCCCTTTCTTCTTGGTGGCAAGCCCCTCCAAATAGGCTTTGATCTGAGCGCCGGTGAGGGACACGTAGACTAAGATTTCGCCGCGCTGTCCACCGGCGCGATATAAGGCATTTTTATCGATGCCCCCGGCAGCGAGATTGCTGCGCATAATTTGACCGGCATGACAAAAAGCTATATCTGCCTTACCAAAAGACCGGAGCCCTTCAGCAGAGATCTGAGCGAGGGTGTTGGGCTGAATCACTTCGTTGGTGTGCCCCACCACTTCGTTCGCTTCAGGCACAATACGCGCCTCTTCCTCAAGGATCCATGCAATCATGGCTTCATCAGGCTGAATTCGATCATGAGCCATTTCGACGGCTTCCATACGATAATCAGCAATAACCCCTTTCTCACAATCGACAACCAAATCCATGGAAATGACATGTCTGCCGTTACTTCCCGCCATCAAAATTTCTGCGCCTGTTTCCGGAACTTTTCGCGGCTCTTGCAACAATTCATGGCTGTGTCCGCCGAAAAAGAGCGCCACATCCGGAGCCTTCGGCGCGATCTTCGCCAAATCCCGTGAGCTGAGGTGAGCAACAACAATAACCAAGTGCGCCCCTTCCGTTTTGAGCCGTGCCGACTCAACAGCAAGCCGGTCGCCCGTCTCTTCTAAATCGAGATACTTTTTCCCTTTGGGTATGGTCATACCAATGACCCCAATCTTGGTTCCTTTAATGTCGAAAACTTTCGACACGGGGAAAACAGCCGCGCCTGATTCATCCACATAATTGAGGCACAGATGGGTCATACCCGCCATACGGGAGCAGTTCTTAAAATGATCGACACTGTACACAAAATCATGGTTACCGATGGCACCGGCATCATAGCCGATCTTTTTCATGGCTTCATATAAAATAGTGCTCTGCGTGGCATAGGAGATCATATCCCCTTTTTCCATGACGTCGCCGCCGTCTAGCAACAAGATATCATCCCGTTCCTTGCGCTGGTCAGCAACGTAGCCCGCCACATAGGGCAAGCCGCCAATACCGGCCGGACCGGGCTTAACATTATCGTGTATATCGCTTGTATATAGAATGAGTACGGAACTCGTATCGGCGTAACCGCTCAGTGCCGTAAAAAGGCACAACACAAGACAAAAACTAATCTTCTTAAACATGTACATTCTCCCACCAATATCCTAATCGAAGTGTTTTACTTATTGCTCTATTAAATCATCGGGATCTACAGGCTCACTTTGTGCCAAATCGGGGGGCAGATCGTCGGCCGGCCAACTTTCCATCGCCAACGTAGCAACAGGATGAAAGGGGCAAGGAAACTGCGCCTTACCGGCGCTGCGGTCAATCAGAACTGATACACCGATTACTTCAGCGCCCCGTTCGATCAGATGATTGATAGACTTTAAAACGGAGCCGCCCGTCGTAATGACATCCTCCACCACCAACACGCGTTCGCCCGCTTTCAAACGGAAGCCTCGCTTCAATGCCATGCCTCCGCCATCGGCCTTTTCGGTATAGGCGGCGCGGCATCCCAACTGCCGTGCTGTTTCATAGGCTAAAATTATCCCGCCCGTGGCAGGGCCAATAACAAGATCAATGGCTGACGCTTCAAAGGGCGCTGCCAAAGCACGGCCCAGCGCTTCGCCATTTCCCGGATATTGCAGAACCCGCGCCGCCTGCAGAAATTGGCGGCCATGACGGCCGCTTGTATAAAGGAAATGTCCTTCCAACAAAGCGCCCGTATCGCGAAACAACTGTATTACCTGCTCTGCCTTCATAGATGTAACTCCTCCAAAATTTGTGCAGCAGCTTCTGATGGATTGGGGTGCTTCAAGATGGGACGACCCACTACAACCATGGACGCGCCCGCTAAGGCGGCCTCCCGGGGGGTCATGACGCGCGCTTGATCATCCTTGGACGCCCACGTTGGGCGTACACCGGGTGTGACAATCAGCGGATCTTTTCCCAAGGCTTCCCGTAAAATTTCTATTTCTAAGGGGGAACATACGATACCGTGAGCACCTGCATCAATAGCCTGGAGGGCTAGACGACGGACAGCATCTCGAACCTTCTCTCGTATTCCCACTTCTTCATGAAGCACCACCTCGCTGATGCTGGTCAGCACCGTAACCGCCAAAATGCGTGTGTCACTGCCTTCCACAGCCGCTCGTGCCGCTTCGATCATGGCACGTCCGCCGCCGGCATGAAGTGTCATGAGCCCGGCGCCGAGATCGGCGGCAGCGCGAGACGCAGCGCCCACCGTGTTCGGGATATCATGATATTTAAGGTCAAGAAAAACTTTTTTACCACAAGCCTGCACCTCGCGGACGATATCAGGACCGCAGCGCGTAAACAATTGGGCGCCGATCTTAAACCATTCACAGGCGCCACATGCGTGAACCGCTTCCAAAGCGGCTTCACGGGTATCCATATCTAAAACAACAATTAATTCTGTTGACATAAGCTTCTTTCTTTAGCTGCAATTAATAAGCAGCATTTCGCCCTGTTTCCAATGCTTGGAAGGGCGTACAAAGCATTTCGCCTGCCTCTCCTGTGCGCTGCGTCAAGATAACAATTTGGCGATTCGCAACATGAAATCACCAACACGCCCCCCGTATTCGGGAGAACCGTCATTGACAAGCAATCCCTGCGCAATCGCTGTGACAGTATCTACCGAATTGGACAAGACCGGCAGCGCATTATCGACACTGGAGAAGCGCATATGGACAAAAGGCTGCCGCCGTGTGTAAACGCCACGGCCTGCTTTGGTATTGCCCGCCTTCACTTTCAAATAACAGGCAATGTCTGAGCCTTCAACGCTCCATTGGTAAATACGTTCCGGTTGTTTCGACGTCCACGCTTTCATGTCCGGATCGCCCGCTTTGTTCATACGGCTCAAGGCGGTTGAAACCATGTACAACGACATCTTCACTTTCAGATACGCTTTTTCCGGCGTTTTCGGTTGGGCGTTGGGCATTAAAATTTTCATTGCCAACAAGACCTTAAAGGTTTTCAGCAACAATCCGAAACGGCTGGGAATTGCCTTGAACAGCGGACCTAAGCGCGGCAAAACAGGTTTTCCACGAAACATATCGTTCATTGATTTAAGGCTTGGAAAATCGAAAAGGAGATCCGCTTTGCCTTCGAAGATGCCTTGTTCTACGCAAAAGTCGCCCTTGTCGAAAACAAGGTAAGCGCCTACAGGCGCGTCCGTGTCTTGCGCACGAAATTGAACAATTCCGCTCAGCCCTTCAAAAGATTTTTTGAAGGCAGGATCGTCTTCGAGCAGCACTTTAATGACGGGCAACACGGCATGCAATACGATTTTTCCAGCCAATTGTTCGTCGGAGAACGTCATAGATTACACCTCATCTTCCCAGTCTTCCGTCTCTTCAAACTCTCGATTCAACAATTCGCGAACCTTCTCTACGATGCCATCTGTATCAATTTTGAAGTTGTGCATGAGGTCTTCCGGATGTCCATGAGGCGTGAAGGTGTCGGGGATACCCAGTTTTGTGAAGGCACAGGCTTTTCCGCTGCCGGCGATCACATCGGCCACTGCACTTCCCAATCCGTTGATAATAGAGTGATCTTCAACGGTGATCAAGCGCCGTGTATCAACAAGGGCTTTTAAAATGCTCTCTTCGTCCAAAGGTTTCAGTGTGTGCATATTGAGCACCCGCGCACTGATATCACTTTCTTCCTTAAGTATGTCCGCTGCTTGCACTGCATGCCAAACGGTGTTGCCTGTGGCAATAATACATAAATCGGAACCGGAACGCATTTCAATGGCTTTGCCGATCTCAAATTCATAGTCTTCCGATTCATAAACGGCAGGCTCGAAACCGCGTCCAATACGAATGTAGACCGGCCCATCAATATCCATGCTCCGCTTCACGGCTTGCGCAGTCTCTATGGCGTCAGCCGGTACGATGACGGTCAGATTGGGCAAGGCGCGCACGATGGCGAAATCTTCAAGAGCGTGATGCGTACTTCCTGCAGAACCGAAGGAAATGCCGCCATGGGTTGCGATCACTTTCACATTCAGATTTTGGTAGCAAACATCAGTGCGCAGGAATTCACAAGCGCGCATAGACGCAAAAGCGGAGAAGGTAGAAACGAAAGGAATGAGCCCTGCCCTGGCAAGCCCTGCACTCACACCAAACATGTTTTGCTCGGCGATGCCGAAATTAAAAAAGCGATCGGGATAGGCGTCGCCGAAAGTTCCGATCTTGGTCGATTTCGCCAAATCCGCGGAAAGGCCCACAATTTCAGGATGAAGGGCGCCTAAATCTTTCAAGACGATGCCATAAATTTCCCGCTGAGAAAGGGTATTGGCATCATAAATGGTCCAACTAAAGGTACTGTCTGTTTTTGACATGATGCTTATTCTCCTATGGATCGTTTGGCTGCTTCCACTTGTTCCGTACTCAGCCCGCCATAGTGCCAGCCCGGATTGCCTTCCATATAATCAACGCCTTTGCCTTTGACCGTATCGCAAAGAATCATGAAGGGTTTCCCTTTATGCTGCAAAGCTTGTTCGATGGCGTCGGCAAGTTGAACCAAATCATGACCATCCACTTCCACGGTTTCAAAACCGAAAGCGCGCCACTTGTCCGCTAAGGGTTCAAGACTCATAACCTCTTCGGTGGGGCCGTCAATCATCATGTGGTTGCGATCTAAAAATACAATCAAATTATCTAGTTTATAGTGGGCTGCCGACATCGCCGCTTCCCAAATAGACCCTTCGTTGCTCTCTCCGTCGCCCACCAAGCAATAGACGCGCCAGTCTTTTTTCAGAACCCGAGCGCCCAAAGCCATTCCCACGGCTTGCGACAACCCATGACCCATGGAACCCGTGGATGCCTCACATCCCAACACCTTATGGGCGTCCAAGTGCATGCCCAACATGGAATCGGTTTCATTGAATTCGCGCAGTTCCTTGCGGTCAAAATAGCCTCGTTGCGCCAAGACCACGGCATGACCCACGCCGCCGTGTCCTTTGCTCAAAACGAAACGGTCCCGCTCTTCCCAGTCCGGCCGAGACGGATCAATATTCATATACTTCCAATACAACACGGTCAGTATATCCACCATACTGAGCGAACCGCCAACGTGCGCGCCTCCGGACCAGCCTGTGACATCCACAATCTCCCGGCGTATTAATTTCGCGCGCTCCTGCAGCACTTCCAATTCTTGACTTGTCAATGTCATAAAGGACACCCTCTTCTTTAACGTTGTTATCCTGCCTTACTTTTCAAGTGGCTTCCGATCGGGCACACACGATACCCGACACACGCTCAGGGTATAAAACCCTCATCCCACACCAAACAATACACATCAGCCTTATGTAAAGGCAAATTTCCCTTGATCCTGATTGGTATTTTTCGGATAGGTAAAACTCAGGCGCTTTCTGTATTCTTTTTGAGTGCCGTGAAAGCGGCGTCACAGATTTCCAAGGTACGCCGAATATCCTCTTCCGTGTGGGCGGCTGACACGAACCAATTATGATGAGAGGTAAAGAATGCGCCGCGGCGCGTACATTCACCGCACCATTGCTGATGGAGCATCAAACTATCATCATCGGTTAAGCGCAAATAGGGCATGGATGGTTCACCGGAAACTTTCATGGTAAAGCCATGTGCTGCGGCGCTGTCCACAATACCATCTGTCAATTGTTTGCCCAGCCCCAAGATCAGTTCCGGTCCATTGATCCGCTTCAATTCTGTGAGACAGGCTATGGCGGCAGCAAAAGACGCGGCACAGAACCAAAAGCTGCCCGTCTGAAAAACCCGCGATGCATCAACGCGCAAGGCTTCCACACCGACAAGTGCAGACAAGGCATAGCCATTGGCAATAGCTTTCGAAAAGGCGATTAAATCGGGCTTAAACCCATAATGTTCACAGGAACCGCCCATATGCAGCCTGAATCCTGCGCGCACATCATCCACAATGATGACGCTGCCATTCTTGCGCAGCAGCGCTGTCGCCTGTTCCCAATAGCCCGGCGCCGGCAGTTCATTATCCGCAAAAATGGGGTGATGATAGGGGGACGCAATAAAGCCGGCAATATCGGCTCCATGTTCCGCTAATACGGCTTCCAGCGCAGGGATATCATTCCAAGGGATACGAATCAGATGATCATGATCACCGTCAACAACCCCATGATGACCGGGCGCTTGCATCCACGGAGAGGTTCCATGATAGCCGCCGTTAATGGCAATAATCTTTTTGCGGCCTGTAGCGGAACGCGCGACCATAACAGCCATATTGGTTACATCGGCGCCGTTCTTGGCAAAAAAGGCCCATTCTGCGACGGGAATGGTATCTACCATCAATTCCGCCAGCTCCACCATGCGCGGCGAGGCTACGGTATTGGCGTCGGCAGCGGCGCGCTGTTTTAGGTAGGCTTCATCCACTGCGGCATTTCCATAGCCCAAAATCATGGGCCCGTAAGCACACATGTAATCGATGAATTCATTGCCGTCCACATCCCAAAAGCGCGCTCCTTCTGCACGTTCTGAGAAGAAGGGATACGATTCTACAGGGACACAGGGGGCGGGGCTGAAATGACCATAGATACCGCAAGGAATCACTTTTGCCGCCCGTTTAAACCACGCTCTTGAGTTTTCAAATGTGTAGGTTTCCAAAAGAGATACTCCTTTTTTTATCACAGGCTGTGGGTCTTCTTAATCAAAAAGAAAACAGCCGGTCTTAGGATAAATAGGTGCCAATACGATCCAAGATCAGATTCGTGTTGTCAATCAAAGGTAACATACCCCTGAGCTCCACATCGCCCAAGGCGACAGAACCAAACTCATCCAATTCACCGGTAAAGGCGGCATTGGCAATTTCGTGATTACGGAAAGACAAGACCGCGCTCGCATCCTTGATCTCGCCACGTCCACAATCGACAATACCTTTGTCTTTATAGCGCGCCCATGCATAGGGCCCCTCCGGCAAGATACGAATTTGTACGATCCCGGACGGGGTCTGAGCGGCCACTATAGAGGCAACGGGATCCAATGCTGCCAACTCTTTGGCGGCATAGGCGGCGGTATATAAAGACAAGGCTGTATTGATGCGCTTATAGGTATCATCGCGGGGCGTATTTTGATCAGGCTTTAAAAAATATTCCAAGCGCTGCGTAAGTTGTGCGAACTCATTTTTTAAGAAGCCAAGCCGCGTAAACCCCTTCAACGGAATGGGATTCCCTTTGTTCTCAAACATGTTGTTTAACTGCAGCGGAGACATGAAAAACAGAATTACATCGGAAGCCGCCTGAGCCTCTTGCTCAAAATAGCAACGCCCCTCTTTAAAGCGCAGCACCGGCGAGATATCCCCTTTAATCCAAAAGCGTATGGATACATCCCAGTCTTTGATTTGCGCCTGTGTCTCTGTGTCAAGCTCGGGCAGTACTTCAAGATTGCGCAACACTGCGTTCAGGTTTAACCGTGCTTTTAGCGTGTCTGTTATCATGAATATCCACCTTGCCGCTATGGTGAAAGATCCACCATGGTCCGTATCCGGGTTCTAAAAACAAGTTTATCAGTAGTAAGAATAGGGGCGACTCCAAAAACATACGGCCACTGTCTCAAGCAAAGGCTTTGCTTTTGTGTAACAATCTATTTTTTTCGCCCTTCTGTACCTTACAGGCTCGGCAAATCATACAAGACTAGACTACCAAAAATAGGCTTTTGTTTCAACTGAGCTGTTCCCCGACCTCTAAAAGTAAGTATGACCCATTTACGAGGTGCAGCGATGCATCAATAAAAAAGCCGCGCCCAATTGTGTTTCAGGCGCGGCTTGCAAACAAGGCGGATTCAAGGTTGAAATGCAACCGGTGCAAAAAAAGAGGACATCACAGAGATCTTCGGTACAATAGTTCTGTTGAAACACCCGAAGGAGTCCATAATGTCCCACCACCATTTTACACGAGATGA
>Ga0265293_10001546_pt1 | contig 49891 bp, 40 predicted proteins | sample Munlanlewell138R_FD_192505 | JGI IMG/M metagenome (GOLD analysis project Ga0265293, IMG submission 192505) | Leachate microbial communities from a municipal landfill in Southern Ontario, Canada - Leachate well 138R | ecosystem: Engineered > Solid waste > Landfill > Unclassified | place: Canada... | reverse complement strand
GGACAAGCACAAGGCATTGTCCCTACAAAATGCAACGCATTAATCGACTGTCCAGCATGGCTAAGCAAATAAGTTAAATTCTATTTTGTAAATATCTCATACCACTTTCTAATATTTAAATCCCAGCTTGACATTTCCCATACATTTTTTGTGTTATCATTATTATGATTGATAGTTTGAAGCAACAAGCATGCTATCTTATCAAGCAACTCAGAAAAGTCATGAATATAATTTATAGTAATACCATGTTCAGCAAAATCTGAATAATCCAGCCACCCACCCGTAATTACCTGATTACCAGCGTATAGTGTCTCTTGCATAGCTCCGGAGTATTGGTCATTTACCTGCAATTGTAAAGTGATATCACAGATGATTCTAAGCTCCGCTATCTCGATATCAGTCAGCCAATTATCATAGATTATATAATTAAGTTCACTAACAGCTAAAAGCTCTTTTACTTTTTCTTTATTATCACCATAAGTCAGAGGAAAGATAAAACAAATATCTGTTTTCAAATGGTTTGGCAGAGCATTTAATTGTTCTATCATCAGGCTATGCTGTTGATTTGTCTGGGCATTTGTGCCAGCTAAAATATAATATTTATAAGAAAAGCCTCTTTCTTTTTTCAAGATATCTTTATTAGTTTTGCTTAATATCTCTTTTATTATTTCCAGCTGCTTCAAGCCAAATCTCACCTGTCTAACTTTGTGTGTGTATTTGTTATCATATCTATTTTTAAAATCAGTGATATATGAAGTATTAGCAAATGTGATTATATCGCTCAGAGCAAAGACTTTTTTACGAAAACTAAGTGTTTTTTTTTGGATAATATAATAATCAGATCCCCATATTGAGACCACTATCAAGATATCCCTTTTTATAGCTCTAATCAGTCGAATAAGAGGCTCTGTGTATGAATCCACATAATGTATATTGATAACATCTGCATGACGAATTTGGGCTTTATATGAGCTCAGAATGCATAGCCTATAAATATATCTTAAAATAGGTGTTTTTGATAGAAAGGGGATAGGGTTTTTGCTATAATAATTTATGTGTTCAAAACTATCATGTGGGTAATGTTTATTTAGCTTTTCACACAATGCTTTAACAGCAGGTTGTTCGCCAGAGCTTATCAGCAACACTTTCATAGATTATTTTATTCTTTTTGCAGGCACACCCACATAGGTTGAGTTGGGCTCCACATCTTTATTGACCACTGCACCAGCACCAATAATAGCATTATCTCCTATGCAAATTGTTGGCAAGATAGTCGAGTTTGCACCGATATAGCAGGATTTACCAATCTTTACATGCCCCAAAACAACTGCGTTTGGTGCGACAGTTGTAAATTGATCAATATCAACATCATGCATAATATTGGCATTTGTATTCAATTTGACAAAGTTGCCCAATCTCGCCATAGATGATAGATGTGCACCATATTGTATGACTACTCCCTTGCCTATCTCGGCACTTGATGAGATCTTTGCATTTTTTGCTATAAGCTGAGCAAAACTAAAGCCTTTTGACCAATAAAACTGATAAAGTTTTTCTCTTACTTCAGGTTTATCAGGGCTAATCACTAATGGTAAGTATTTAGTGTTTTCGAGATGAATATCAATTTCTGAGTCAGAGCATATAATAGGATAGCCAAAATATTCTTCCTTTTTTACATTATCTATCAAGCCAACTATTTCATGTCCAGCTTCTTCAGCCAGTTCAATAAACTCATGAAAAGCGCCCACAATGATTATTTTCATATTTCATCCAAAAGCTCTAAAAGAGTATTGCAGACAAAGTCAATAGTCTCTTCTTTTAAGTTTCCATACATGGGCAAAGTGATTAAATTATCAGCTACATATTCAGTATTAGGCAACTTATCATATTCATTTTTATAGATAGAAAAACGATGTATAGCAGGGTAATGCACACTTGTTTGAATGCCTTGCTCTGCTAATTTGTTTCGTAAAAGGTCTCTCTTATCTCTATCAGAATCCTTTAACACAATGGTAAATATATAGTTAGTGCAGAAGTCTTGATAATCTTTAAAAGGAATAATAATCTTATTAGACTTTTCTAAATTCTTGACATATAGTTTTCTCAAGGCAGCTCTTTTATGCAAATCATTTTCAAGCTTTTCCAATTGTACCAAGCCAATCGCTGCATGAATATCGTCCATTCGATAATTATATCCCAAATCAACAACATCGTATTCTGTAGCGTGTCCGCTTGCTCTTTGATATGACATAGTCGTCATTCCATGTGAACGTAAAAGCTTTGCTCTTTTATATATCTCTTCATTATCTGTGATCAGCATTCCGCCTTCACCTGTGCTGATATTTTTATTAGAAAAAAAGCTGAAACAGCCTATATCACCGATAGTTCCCAGCTTTTTACTCTGATAATCAGACAGCGGTGCATGGCAGGCATCTTCAATTATCTTGAGATTATTCTGTTTTGCTATTTCTACTATTCTATCCATTTCACATGCAAAACCAGCAAAGTGCATCACTATAATAGCCTTTGTTTTAGCAGTAATCTTTTGCTCAATTTCATCAGCAGAGATCGTGAGATTATCAAGCCCAACAATATCGCAAAACACAGGCTTTGCTCCCACATATTTAATAGCATTAGCTGTCGCAACAAAGCTTAGAGATGGACAGAGCACCTCATCGCCTTCTTTTACTCCACACAATATCATTGCTAAATGCAGAGAAGTTGTGCAATTTGCCATTGTCAGTGCATATTTAGAGCCAAGCATTTGTGCAAATTTATCTTCGAAAGCCAAGCATTTTGCACCTGTCGATATCCACCCGCTTTTTATAGTATCATATGCAGCTTTCGCTTCTTCTTCGCCAAAATTCAAATCAAATAACGGTACTTTGTACATAAGTCCTTCTTAAATATTATATATATCTGCTTTATATTTTTTCAAATTATCTTGATTTGAAAACCATTCAATAGTGTTTGCCAGTCCCTGATCAAGTGAGTACGAGGGGTAATATCCTGCAAGCTCGTTTATCTTGCGATTATCACACCACAGGCGAAATACTTCTGAGTTTTTGGGACGCAACCTTTTGTTATCTGTTTTTATTTGGATATCGCTACCCATAATTTTGCTTATCTTTTGCACTGTATCTTTAATTGAGATTTCGTAATTAGAGCCAATATTCAGGGTTTTACCAACACATTTGTCTGCTTTTGCTATAGCCAAAAAACCACGACAAATATCTTTTACATAGTTAAAATCTCTTGTTGGGCTCAAATCACCTAATTCAATTTCTTTTTTGCCACTCAGTATTTGAATGATTACAGAGGGGATAATCGCTCTTGCTGATTGACGCGGTCCATAAGTATTGAAGGGACGTGCAATTGCTACTGGCAGATTGAAACTATTATAAAAACTGTAGGCAATAGCATCTGCACCTATTTTGCTGGCACTGTATGGCGACTGAGCTTGCAGAGGGTGATTCTCATCAATAGGCACATATTGTGCTGTGCCATAGACTTCACTTGTGGACGTATGTATCACCTTTTTTACTTTATTATCTAATGCAGCTTGGCAAATATTGAGTGTGCCTTTGATATTTGTATCGATATAAGAATCAGGTGCTTGATATGAGTATGGTATAGCAATCAATGCAGCCAAATGAAAGACAATATTAATATCTTTCGTGATTTTATGACAGAAAAATGGGTCGCGAATATCTCCAGATATTATCTCTAAGTTTTTATGCTCAATACCCTCAAGCCAGCCCCAGTAATTAAATGAATTATAATAGGATAGGGCTCTGACATTATAGCCTTCTTCCAGTAAAAGCTCTGTGAGGTGTGAGCCTATAAAACCGTCTGCTCCTGTAACTAATACTTTCATATTTCCTGCCTAAAATGATTATTATAAACTTCTTGTGCTTTTTCGTAATCCTCAATTTGACCAATATCAATCCAGTATTCTTTTATCTGATACTTTGCAATCTTTATTTGGTTAGCCAATAAATCTTTGATCAAGGTGTCCATACCATAATATGTATTGTTTGGTATGTATTTCAAGATTTCTGGTTTAAATATGTAAACGCCTGCTAATATGGTAGTTTCGATATTTGGTTTTTCTTCAATTCCGACAACATAGTCCCCTTCAGTAAAGATATTTCCAAATCTGAATGGAGTGATAATATCTTTAATTCCCAAAGTAAGTATAGATGGGCTTTGTAATGCAAAATCGTACATTTTTTGGTAATTAAGTAGTGTAAGGATATCTCCATTCATAACTAAGAAAGGTTTATCAAGCTCGTTTTCTAATAGTTTTACAGGACCTGCAGTACCCAAAGCTATTTCTTCTTGACTGATTTTAAGCTTTACGCCGTATTTTGAGCCATCTCCAAAGAAGTTTTCAATATAGTTTGATTTATAATTTGTTGCTAAGATTATTTCCTCGAAGCCATGTTTTTTGAGGTTTTCTATTTGGATTTCGAGTATTGCTTTTTCACCTATTGGCAATAGAGGCTTTGGTATTACCTCTGTAAAAGGTTTTAATCTGCTTCCTAATCCACCCGATAGTATAATTGCTTTCATATTTATCCTCTTTACTATTCTTTAATCAATTTATCGAATTGGCAAAAATAGTCAAGTGTTTTCTTAAAGCAATCATTTTATCGTGAATTATCTGTATATTAGTGCAAAAAAAAGCTGACTCAGATTAGAGTCAGCTAAAAAAATGTATATTATTTTTTCTTATGACGATTTTTTCTCAATCTTTTTTTTCTTTTATGAGTTGCTATTTTATGACGCTTTCTTTTTTTACCACAAGGCATTTGTCCTCCCTAATTATTTGTTTTTGTCGGTGTTGATAATCTCGAGTTTAAAGCCTCTTGAATATTTGAATGTGGGAACTCTTCTCTCAGGAACTGGTACTAATGCTTCTGTTTTTGGATTTCTTCCCATGCGAGGCTTTCTAATTTTTGTGTCAAATGTTCCAAATCCACGAATTTCAATATGTTCACCATCTTTTAATACTTCTTTGATAGTTAGCAAAAATGAATCTACTATTTGAGCTACTTCTCTGCGTAACATTCCTGTATCTGTTGCAACTTGTTTAACTAAATCAGCTTTAGTCATATTGTTTCTCCTTTGTATAATTAATGCTTTATTATTTTGTATCTTTTTTAAATAGAGCTTATATGTCAAGTGCTTTTTTTAAATTTCTTTAAATATTACAATATTTCAACGATTTATGCGTTTTTGATACTATATTATAAATGTGCTAAGTGAATAAAAAGACTTATGTATATATCAAAAATTTGTAAACTTAGCTAATTATATTGCAGTTTTATCATTTTAAAAACATGTGAGCAAAATTAAATCTGTTTAGTATGTAGATGCAAAGATAAAGATGATTTAACAGTGTTCAAATCAATGCGATTGTGCAATACTGAACGATAGCCGTCCCTTTATGTTCAGATTAACTTAGTAGTATAAAAGACGTAAAGAGTCAATTAATAATGAGATATGAAATAATTTTCTTTTGGCATAGATTTTGTTATATATATAGAAAAACATTTAAATAAAGGAGATTGAGATGAGCAAAGCATTAGTTAGATTGAGAATGAGTCAAGCAGACGCACACTATGCAGGCAATTTGGTTGATGGAGCAAAAATGTTACAATTATTTGGTGATGTTGCAACAGAGCTGTTAATTCGTAATGATGGCGATGAAGGTCTATTTGCAGGCTATGAATCATGTGAATTCTTAGCTCCTGTATATGCAGGTGATTTTATTGAAGTGAGTGGTGAAATTATCAAAACAGGTAATACATCAAGAAAAATGAAGTTTGAAGCAAAGAAAGTTATATGCCCAGCACCTCATGCTGGAGATTCGGCAGCAGAATTACTCGAAGAACCAATAATTGTATGCAGAGCTGTGGGCACATGCGTTGTTCCAAAAGAAAGACAAAGATATAACAAAGTAGAAGAAATCGTATAAATTAGTTTATTCTACGATAAAGGGGAGAAAATGGATTTTAGTTTAACAAAGTCGCATGAATTAGCTCAAAGGCTATTTCGTGAATTTAGTATAAATGAAGTAAAACCGATTGCTCAAGAAGTGGACGAAGAAGAAAGATTTCCCGTTGAGACAGTCGAAAAGATGGGAAGATATGGCATAATGGGCATACCATTTCCAAAAGAATATGGTGGGCAAGGAGCCGATATTTTAACTTACGCAATGGCTGTCGAAGAACTTTCTAAAGTATGTGGGACAACGGGCGTTATTGTTTCTGCACATACATCGCTCTGCTCTGCACCAATCTTTGAATTTGGTAATGCACAACAAAAAGAAAAGTATTTACCAAAACTTAACTCAGGCGAGCATGTAGGTGCTTTCGGGCTCACAGAGCCAAATGCAGGCACCGATGCAGGAGCACAACAGACAGTTGCGGAGAAAAAAGACGATCATTATTTATTAAATGGTACCAAGATCTTTATTACAAATGCAGGTGTTGCCGATATCTTTATAATTATGGCACTGACTGATAAAAAAGCAGGCACAAGAGGTATTTCAGCATTTATCTTAGAAAAAGGCATGCCAGGTTTTACTATAGGAAAGCATGAGTTGAAAATGGGTATCAGAGGATCGTCGACTTGTGAGCTTATTTTTGAAAATGTGAAAGTTCCTTTGGAAAATCTATTGGGTCAAGAAGGTAGAGGCTTTGGTATTGCAATGAAAACCCTCGATGGTGGCAGAATTGGTATTGCAGCTCAAGCTCTCGGTATCGCACAAGGAGCCATTGACGAAGCTGTTCACTATGTAAAAGATAGAAGACAGTTTGGCAAGCCAATCTCCTCATTTCAAAATACACAATTCCAATTAGCTGATATGCAAACAAAAGTCGAAGCTGCAAGGCTTTTAGTGTATAAAGCAGCGTTTTTAAAAGAAAATAAATTACCATATTCTGTAGAAGCTGCACAAGCAAAGCTTTTTGCTTCTGAAGTTGCTATGGAAGTAACAACCAAAGCTGTCCAACTATTTGGTGGATATGGCTATACTCGTGAATATCCTGTTGAGCGTATGATGCGTGATGCAAAGATTACTGAGATCTATGAAGGCACATCAGAAGTTCAAAAAATGGTTATTTCTGCCAGCATGTTAAAATAGGAGGACAAATGAAAATTATAGTATGTATAAAACAAGTTCCTGACACTACAGAAGTTAGAATAGATCAAAAAACAGGCACACTCATGCGTGAAGGCATTCCCAGTATCATTAATCCTGACGACAAAAGCGGAATTGAAGCCGCACTTGTTTTGAAAGAAAAATACAAAGCTCATGTTACATTATTGAGTATGGGACCTGAACAAGCTGAGCTCGCTCTCGTTGAGGGCTTGGCTATGGGAGCTGATCGTGCGATTTTATTGAGTGATCGTGCGTTCGCTGGTTCTGATACTTGGGCAACATCTCTCGCTCTTGCCTATGCTATCAAAAAGATCGATTATGATCTGATTCTCTGCGGAAGACAAGCTATTGATGGCGATACAGCTCAAGTTGGTCCTCAAATAGCCGAACACCTAAATCTGCCTCAAGTATCTTATGTAACTGATATTGTTAAAGAAGAAAACAGCTTCAAAGTGAAGAAAGTATTTGAGGATTTTAGCCAAAGTATCAGAGTGAAAACCCCTTGTATGATCACAGTTTTAAAAGAAATAAATGAACCACGTTATATGACTGTTGGCAGGATATTCGATGCCTACAATGAAGGTCAAGTTGAACGTTGGACTATTAATGATATAGATATGGATCCAGCTCTTACGGGCTTGAAAGCATCTCCTACTAAAGTTAAAAAGGTTGAAACAAAAGGTGCTAAGACAGCTGGTAAAGTGTTTGAAGTTGACGCTCGCGAAGGTGCACGTCTGATAGTTGAAAAATTAAAAGAAAAGTTTGTCATTTAGGAGTTGAAAATGGAAGAAAAAACATACAAAGGAATACTTGTAATAGGCGAGCAAAGACAAGGCAATATTCAAAATGGCACATTTGAACTATTAGGCAAGGCAAGAGAATTGGCAGCAAAGATTGACTGTGAAGTTTCAGTTTTACTATTAGGAAATGCATTAAATGAAGAGCATGGCAAAAAACTGGCTAAATATGGCGCTGATAATATTTACCTTGCAAATGATAGCTATCTTCACGACTATAGCACAGAACCTTATGCAAAGATTATATGTCAATTTATAAATGAACATAAGCCTGAAATTGCTATGATTAGTGCTACATCTATAGGTAGAGACTTGGCTCCACGCATCTCAGCTCGATTGCACACTGGGTTAACTGCAGATTGCACAAGCCTCGATATTGAAGAAAACACAAATAACTTATTGATGACACGTCCTGCTTTCGGTGGCAATATCTTAGCGACTATTATTTGCCCAGATCATCGTCCACAAATGTCAACTGTTAGACCTGGCGTGTTCCAAAAACAAGAATTTGAAGTGAAAAAGCCTTTAAAAATCAACTGTGTTAAAGCTGATATCCACAAAGAAGATCTGAACATAGAAATACTTGACACTGTTTTTGAAAAGACAGAAAAGAAGAATATTGAAGAAGCAAATATCCTCGTGTCAGCTGGACGAGGCATTGGCAAAAAAGAAAACATTGCAAACTTGGAAGCATTGGCAAAAGAGCTTGGTGGACTTGTTTCTGGCTCGCGTGCAGTTGTTGATGCTGGCTGGATTGAACAGCATGCACAAGTCGGACAAACTGGCAAAACAGTTCGACCAGACGTCTATATTGCTTGCGGAATATCTGGTGCTATACAGCATATTGCTGGCATGGAAGAATCAGATTTGATCATCGCCATCAATAAAAACCCTGAAGCTCCGATATTTGCTAATGCTGATCTGGGTATCGTAGCTGACGCAAATCAGTTGATCCCCGCTCTTATTGAAGAATTAAAAATAGAAATACCATAGAAACTCATATACCTCCTCTATATGAACTCCCCAAAGGGCTGGCTCTGTCAGCCCTTTTTTACACGTCTATTTTTAAAATAAATCTTGACAAGTATTACTTACAAAATATAATTATCTCATAAAATATATTTATGGAGGATAAAATGAAAAAAAATATTCTTGTTTTACTACTAAGCATCTTTTTTTTTAGCTTAATAGCTATTGAAGTGCCACCAGGAGCAGTAAGTGGCTCTTGGTCAATTAGTGATTCTCCATATATTGTTCGGGGCAATATTTCTATTCAATCTGGAGACACATTAGAAATTGATAGAGGAGTAGTTGTATATTTTGGATTTGGGGCTCAGCTTGATGTGCAGGGTCGTTTGCTTGTAAATGGCACAAATGAAAGCCGTGTTATCTTTTCAACTCTTTCAGAACAAACTATCTGGTCTGGAATTCATTTCGACCGATCATCTGATTCAAAAATAAACTATGCAACCTTTTCAAATGTAAGAAATTCAGTCACTATAGAACTTGATTCCTGTAGTAATTTTGAGTTATCAAATTGTGTTTTTTCTAACCCAGAAGGTAATACATTTGAAAATAATGCATCAATTATTAGTATTGTTAATTCTCAATATATTGATATTTACAATAATGAGTTTAGCAATAATAATGCAATAGGAGATGCAACTAATCTCGTTAATATCCAAAATACAAATAGACTGAAATTTGTTTCTAATAATATATTTAACAATAATGGATACAGTGCTTTGTTCCATTCCAATTCTTGTGGAGCATTGCTTTTTGAACATAATGAGGTTAATAATAACACTTCCAGACAAGCAACTATTAAAATCATTAACTCCATTACAGATTTTACCCAAATCAATGGTAATACAATTGAGAATAATACCAATACAGGCAGTTTTGGTGGTGCATTATCTTTAGATGGAAAAGGTTTTGATGTCAGCAATAACATCATTACAAATAATCAGGCAAGTCAAGGTGGTGGAATATACTTGGATTTTCATACTTCTTCGAACCCTAATTCTATTATATTTAATAATAATAGAATTTATGAAAACACTGCACAGTATGGCGGTGGCGTCCATGTTTTGGGTAAGGCGTCTGGTGCTGTACTTTTTAAAGAAAACGATATTTGTATGAATTCCGCATCTGTCACTGGGGGAGGTATGTATTTAGAAGGTTTGGGAGACACTTATGATAACGCAGGTTTAGTTGGAAACCACATAACTTTTAATAGTGCACCTGCAGGCGGAGGGATATTTGCTCTTGAATGTGAAAGTTTGTTTATTAGAAATTGTAATATTGTTTATAATAGAGGTGAAGGTCTTACTATTGACAACGGCTTAACAGCATGTAATGTAAATGCATACAATACAAATATTTGGGGTAATTCAGGCTATCAGGTAAAAATACATGGCAACCTATCAAATTATTTAATATCTTCCTTTGATTATTGTAATATACAAGGCTTAGATTCAGGCATTATAGGTTATACATCATTTTATGATTACAGCCATTTAATTGATGTCGAACCTGACTTTGTGGATAAGTATCTATTTAATTGGCATTTATCCGATCCTAATAGCGATTTGATACATGGTGGACCTGTAGATCATTTTAATTATGCTTTAGGTCCTTTTATTGGTGTCTATACTTATAACTCATCATTTGCTATATCAACCTATTCACGGGATTTACCAGTAGGATGGACTTGGCTCTCCTTCCCCATATTACCACGAGACGAAGAAACAGATGAGCCAGTCGATATCTCTTATATAACGGATATGCTTGATCCCGATGGATCAGAAATACAACATCAATATGAAAGCATCGTTTATAATGAATTTTGGACAGTAAACAGTTTGTTAAATACTGTTAGTAGTTCTCTTGGTTATAAAATCGAGACTTCTGCTGACTGTAATATCACAACATCAGGAACAACACTCAATCCAAATACACTCATCACATTATATCCTTTTAGGGAGAATTGGATAGGTTACTTTATACCAAGAACAATGCTGATAGAAGATGCTTTGGGAGAACAAACTATGTCTCAACTGCGAAGTATCAAAACACAATGGTGGAGTATGCAGAGACATGGTAACGCATGGATACAGAATTCACAGCCTAAGACACTTAGTTTCGGAGATATGGTAATTTTAGAGACAAGCGTAGAGCAGGTATTTGATTTTAGCTGGCAAAATGGAGTACCTCAGCTACGTTCAGAAATACCACTTGCTCAGCTTTATACCTACGAAGAGCAGGCAAATTATGTACCTGTTTTTGTTGAGCTTGATACAGATAATCCTCCTCTTGAAATTGGATTATTTGTCAATGGTATTTGCAGGGGAGCAGCCGTTTATGATAGCGATATAACAGAAATCAAAGCCTATCTTTTGCAAGAGGATTTAGATCAAGAGATTTATTTTGACTTTGCTTACCAAACAAAATCAGCACCCATAAAGCCAAATAATTACCTTGTTGTTAATTCGTATAATATGCAAGAAGAAAATATACCTCTAATTGTCCAAGCAGGAAAGCCTTACTATTACATTAAGTTTTCCAAAGATGATGAGCTTGCAAACGAGAAAGTTTATTTACAACTCAATCAAAACTATCCAAACCCCTTTAATCCAAATACAAATATTAGTTTTTATATATCTAAAGAAGAGCATGTACGGCTTAGTATTTATAATATTAAGGGACAAAAAGTTAATGAGTTGTGCAATGGAATTATGTCAGCAGGTAATCACATTTTGGAATGGAATGGCAAGGACAGCAATGGGAAAGACGTTACAAGCGGTATTTACTTTTATAAATTAGACACCAAAATCTCAAGTATTCAGAAAAAAATGACATTAATTAAGTAATGAGGTAAGGAAATGAAAAACAAACTGATATTATTTGCACTGTTGATCTTAATATATGTGTGTGTGTTAGAGTCAACTAATTATATAGTCGACATTGAGGGTAGCGGCGATTTTACAAGTATTCAATCTGCAATTTCAGTAGCATCAAGTAGTGGAGATACGATAGTTGTACATCCTGGTAGATATTTTGAAAACTTGAACTATTTTGGTAAAGATATAACAATAACGAGTCTCTTTCGCTATACAAATAACCGTGAATACATCTATAATACCATAATTGATGGCAATCAACAAGGACCTTGTGTGCATTTTATTAATGGAGAATCTCGAGATGCTGTGATTGATGGTTTTACAATAGAAAATGGTTCAGGACGAATTACTCCAACTTGGGTGCTTGGTGGAGGTATAATAGTTATAACCTCAGATCCAACAATTAAAAATTGTGTTATTCAAAATAATCAAAGCAAAGCAGGTGGTGGAATATATGTTGAATCTTATCATCATACAATATGCACTCCTCTTCTTTCAGGCAATATTATAAAAAACAATAAAGCAAATATGGGCCCTGGAGGAGGAATAGGTTTAAGTAAATATTCTGAACTCGAGTTTGATCCAATCAATAAAAATAGCGTGTTTAACAATATTGCAACTATTGGTCATGATATTTGTAGCCGTGCCTATGGCAATTATTATAATGTTGTTTTAGACACTTTTACAGTTGCAACAGCTGATCCTGTTTTTATCTCAATTGAGAGTGACTTCAACTTTCAATGTGACAATGCTATCTATGATTCGTATATAAATCAAGATGTCTATGTGGCACCTCATGGCAGCGATTTGAACGATGGTTTAAGCCCATCGACTCCATTTCAAACAGTCAGTTGGGCTATGTCTCGCGTTGTTGCTGACTCTCTGAATCCCAAAACAGTACATCTTGCACCAGGAACTTATAGTAAATCTCTCAATAATCAATTTTTCCCTTTTAATATGCGTGGTTATACATACCTAAAGGGAGCAGGTATAGATGAAACTATCCTCGATGGTGAAAATCAGGGATATTTAATTTCGTCTGCATTCAATTGTAATAATTACACAGTGTCTGATTTATCACTCATTAATACTAATTATGAAGGAAATACTATGTCTACAGTTGCCATATTTAGTGCAGATGGGGTTACATTTGAGCGAATAAAGTTTTCTAACGTAAAAGAGGGTTTTATAAATTATCTGCCTCAAAGTAGATATTTTAACGAAAACTCAGTATTTACAGTAACAGACTTAATTGCTGAAAATAATTATAAACACATTATAGGTGTTGGCGCAAAGTATCATTATTACACGAATATTAAAATAAGCGGAAACGCTGTATATTATTCTGACTCATATGTCTACGGTGTTGGACCTTCGCCAATTGTATTAGCAGGTCCTGTTTTGAACCCTGTTAGATGTTACTTCGATATGTATCAGCTTTTGCTTTATGATAATGAGAGCTTTTTAGAGCCTGGATGGCCTCTTAGGTTAGGGGTATCAGGTATTTCATTATATGAGCATGCTGAGGGGCGTTTGATTAATTCCACTTTAAGTGATAATCTTGTCAGGCATCGTGGAGGTGTCATTGTATATGATTCCAAAGATTCAAGCTTAGATATTTATAATAGTATCATCTATGGCAATACCCCAAATGAAATTTGGTTTAAAAACTCCACGCCTCCTGAACAGCCGAATCGACTGGGAGTGTTTTATAGTAATATTGAAAATGGAGAGCATGCAATCAAGTTTTTAGGTGCTGATCCTGCAAGTGCTATAGTCGTATGGGGCGATGGGAATATCGATAGTCCTCCACATTTTATAGACGATTTTGATTATCCTTATCAAATTGGTGCTGGTTCACCTTGTATTGATGCAGGAACATTAGATATACCTAATTTTACATTTTCCGAGTTTGATCTTATGGGAAATCCACGTATAGTAGGTTCTGGTATTGATATGGGAGCATATGAGTTTCAAGGCTTGAGTGTTGACTTTTCTGCAGAACCAGTGCAGGGTCGTGTACCTCTGGAAGTACAATTTACAGATCAATCAGATGGTGAGGTATTTAGCTGGGCATGGGATTTTGATCTCGATGGCAATATTGATAGCTATGAACAAAACCCAACCTATACTTATACTTTACCAGGCAGGTATTCAGTTAAATTGATTATCAATAATGGAGAGAATTATGTGGTTAAAGAAAACTTGATTGAGGTCGAACCATCCTCTTTAGATGATATTATTTTACCTCCGATAACAGCGATTTCTAATCCATATCCAAATCCATTTAGAGGCAAAACACTGATGAATTTTCAAGTAAATGAGCCTGGTATGGTTAAGATATGTGTTTATAATGTGAAAGGTCAAAGAGTTAGAACTCTTATGGACAAGTATAGTGAAAATGCTTATCACCATATCGTATGGGATGGCTATGATGATAAAGGTAAAAAGGCGTCATCAGGGATTTATACAATGCAAGTAAAATATAAAAACAAGGTGGTTGATATTAAGAAAGTTACCTTGCTTAAATAGAGATACTCACAATAGAAAATATTGTGCTTATATAGAGAATTTCTATTTTGGACCACAAAGAGGTTTTTATGCTGACCTTCATCTTAGTAAGAAATAAAAAAGCCCGGTTACCCGGGCTTTTTATATTACATTCTTTCATATACGTATTTGGTAAGTTTGCCAAGAGAATAGACATACGAGCCAAGCTCATTATCGTACCAAGCAAAGAGTTTTGCATGAGTAACAGGTATTTCCGGTGAGGTTTCTCCTTCTTTTAGATCATGTTTGCAAGCTGTTTTTAAAAATCCTGTACGTGTATGGGTTTCTCTACCCTCAATGACACATGCAGCTGGTTCGCCCATGAGATCGGTTGATACATTTTGTCTTTCAGAATACACGAGCAAGTCTTTTTGTATTCCCTCACTTGCTTTTTGATAAAGGTTGTTGATATAATCTCTATCGATGATTACTTTTTCATTCTCAGTAACATAATTTCTGAAGGTGATGTTTAGAACAATTAGAGATACTGTTGCAGTTGGAATACGCACAGAATCGGCTAAGAATCCAATATTATTGATAGCAGGCATCACGTGTCCGAGAGCTTTTGCAGCACCAGTAGTTGAGAGAATAATATTATTTGTAATGCCTCTTGATTTTCTAAGGTCACTTGCTCCAGTTTTTGGCACTGAGTCCAATGTGCTTTGACTATTTGTCATGGCGTGTATTGTTGACATAGAAGCAGTGATAATATCGGAAGCATATTCATCATCTAAAAGGGGTTTCATCATATGTGCAAGCCCTGTGGTTGTGCATGAAGCAGCTGATAAGACATTATGTTTTGCGGGATTATAGTCAAGGTGATTGATCCCATATACAAACATGCCCGAGTCGTCAGGAAAACCTTTTCCAGCTTCGGCAATTTTGAAGGGAGCTGATAAGATAACTTTTTCAGCACCTGCTTCTATATGTCCACGTAATGCACCTTTTCCTGCGTCAACAGGGGCAGTTGGGTCATTGAAAGTACCAGAGCATTCAACTACCAATCTAACTCCTTCATTTGCCCAATTGATATCTTTTGGATTTCTGGCAGTGCGTAATATTTTTACTTTTTTGCCATCGACTGATAAGAGTTGTTCTTTTTCATCTAATACCTTGATTTCTACTTTTTGGTTATTATAGCCTCTGAGAAAACGGTGTATGCTTCCATAAGTTGAGTCAGTTTCGATTACTTGAATTAAGTCATCGAGTTTTTTGCCGACTTCTCTACCGCAATTAATCACAAAAGAGTCGAAGTAATTCATCTGTAGATGATTCCATAGAGTAAGTTTGCCAATTCTTCCTAAGCTATTGATGCCCAGTGTTTTTTTTCCAAGTGGGTTTTTCATGACATTCTCCTTTATAGTTTTATTTTTGGATATTTATCTTTTAATTGGAGCTTCAGACTGGATAGTTTCAAAATGTGTGTTCCAAATACTTCCTGTTATTGGATCTATTGCAATATCATCGCCTGCTTTGATGCTAATATTTCCAAAAATACAGGTTTTATTTTTATCTTTTACTTTTAGGTTTCTGCAGTTCACAATACCTATTTTGCCTAAGCTGGCGGCAGTTACAGCAGCGTGTGAGCTAACGCCTCCTCGTGCAGTTATTAAGCCTTCACTTTCAAAGATCATAGGCATATCGTCTGGTACAGTATCGGGTCGGATCAAAATGCGTGCAGTATCAGGGAACTGTTCTTTTAAATATATCAAGTCTTGCATATCAAATGCAACTTTGCCATTGAGCACATTTTGTCCGATTCCTGTGCCTTGAGAAATAGCTTTGTGTTTGAATGTATTTTTGAATCTAAGCATGCGTAAAGGCTTTCGGATTACCTGATTACGTGTTTGTAAGATATATAAATCTGAAGGGTTTGGAGATTCGAAAGTAAACTCAATCTCCTGGTGATTAAAGCTATGGTTTTCTAATAAAACATGTGCATAATGTTGTAATTTTTCATATATTAGCGGAAAATTGGACTCTAATGACATTTTAAGCTCTTCGTCTGAGTGAGTGTGGGCTTGTGTATTGGAAATTGGTAATGTATTTACTAAGCCACCGACAATATCTTCTCCCTGACTGCATTGAGTATAGTCACCATAAAGATTGATGCCTGAGGACTTTAAGTTTGGATTATGAGTAAATACAACGCCTGAGCCTGCATTTAAGCTAATGTTTCCAAAAGCCATTTTTTGGATAATCACGGCAGTACCCCATTCATCAGCAATCTCCATTTGCTTTCTATAGAGAATTGCACGGTCTGAATCCCAAGATTTGATCACATTTCTGACTGCTATGCGTACTTGTTTGTAAAGATCTTGCTCGAGGTATACATTATGCTCTTCCAGTGCATTTTTGTAAGCATATGCGATGTCTCTCATTTGTCTTGGTGTAAATTGAGTCTTTAAATCAACAGAGCATTTTTCTTTGAAATCTAAGATTATTTGATCAAAAACATCGCGGTTAATCCCAAAAGCCATTCCCCAGCTTTGGACTAATCTGCGATAACAATCCCAAGCAGTCCACTGAAAACGTGGTTGTTGTCCAAGTGCTTCTGTCAGCTCGTCATTCATCCCAATATTCAAGAAGGTATTCATCGCACCAGGCATAGAAAGAGGTGCACCAGAGCGAACTGAGAGCAGCATAGGGTTTTCGAAATTTCCAAATCTTTGCTTATACTTTTGCTCTAAAATTCTGATATTCCTCTTTATCAAGTCATCAATATCTTTCGAAATTGCACTATTCTTAAGCGTAGCTTCACGATATCTAAACATTTCTGTACTAAAGACAAAGCCTTTTGGCACAGGTATATTTCTCTTGATAAGTTGTTTGAGGTAATAAGCCTTCGCACCCAAAAATGCCTGATTATCAAGTCTTGTATTTTTCTCGTCAAGATGAGTAACCAATCTTTCTGCATCGAAATGCATCACTAAATTTATAATATTATTAGGCAATGTTTCCTGCATTGTTGTAATAGTAGTGATGATTTCTGCCAAAAAGTTGTCCAATGTCTGGATAATAAAAGCAGAGCTAAGTAGCTCGCGGTAAAAGAATTCTGATTTCTTATGATAAAATAGCTTTAAGTCAGTTTCACTATTTTGTTTTTTAAATAAAGATGGCATAATCTCTTTTAACACAGGATCAAAGTTACGGAAAAAGAATTCATTGATAATTTCCCTCACATTGTCTTGCATAAACTTAAAGATATTCTTGTATTGCTCCATTGAAAAAGTGCCAGAAGTGAGGCTATACTTAAGCATTTTGATATTTGAAGCAAACGACTCATTTTCTATACCATCTGCAGATAGTCCTTCATTTATAATTTCAAGGATTTTTAGTATTCTCTTTAATGTGCCTGCTGTTACATATTCCAAAGGCAGTCTATTTATCATTTTATCAATAAGACGTGCAGATGTTTGCTCCAATCTTAAAGACAGTCCTAATGCATCAAATTTGCTTTCAAAATAACGCCCATACATTGAGGGGATTCCTGCGGCAATATGCCTTTTATAAAATATTTCTTCCCGACCTTCGCTTCTTTCTTTTTTAAGTATAACTTTTTTAAGCTTATGCAGCATTTTAAGTATTAAGCTAATTGTATGAGCATAATCGCTTTTATCGAGAGCAAAGCTTAGTTCTTTGATTTCTTTATTACTGAAAAAGATGTATTTCTGCAACTGTGCGATAAGCTCTGTTGAGTCAAAGGCATATTTCATTCTCAATAACTGAAAGATTTTTATCAAAAAGATGATTCGTAATTTACTAATTTCATGATATTCCATGCTTTCTATAACAGCTAATTTATCTTTTGAAACAAGCAAGATCTCACGAGCTGAGAGATTGTATTTTTCTTTTAAATGCTGCAAGAATTTATGGGTGCTTTTATCTTCTTCGCTAATATCTGCTTGACGGACAACGTGTTCAGGGTAAGCATCATTTAGTACATCAAAAGAGAGCTTATCCCAAAAATCAATTATTCTTGCACAAAGCTCGATATGCGTATTATTACTTTCTGTATGGATTTGCTTTCGCAAGAAGTGAATTATAATATCTTGAGTATTGGTGAGCTCGTCCAGCTTTGTTGAGTAATCTCGCAAATCACCTTCAGCACCGATTTCATTAAAATAAACTGGGAATATTCTACATAATTGTTTGAGCAATTTAAAGTGGTTTTGAATAGGTGAATTGAGTAATTTGCTAATATCTTTTTGAAAGAGATCTGTGTCAGAAATAAAGATACCACCAAGCCTTAAATAAGCAATCAATGCTGAGAGGACATCTTTGCAAGTTTCTGGCGAGGACTCATATATCTCCAGATAAAGCCTAATATATTGAATGTGTTTTTGATTGTAGATTAACTGCCAATCTTCGTCAACCTCAACTTTGTCCACAAACTCAAAGCCAAAACGAAGCAATTTTTTGACAAATAAATCTGTGAGCTCTGGAATATTAAAGCGAATTATTGCTTTGCCAAGACTTGCCAAACTGTCTGGCATACTATCAGAAAACTGTTTTTTGAGTTTTTCAAATAAGGCGAAGATATTTTCCAGAAAGTTGGTCAATTCGTTGAGTTCAGTTTTTGTATCAATTTCTCTAATAGCCTTGTCGATATCATAGATAAGATGACGATATAATGCCTCCATTGCTGGGTGATTTAGCAGATAGATCAAATAATAAATCTGTTCAAATGGAGAGTTTAAAGTAGATGTATGATTTCTAAAGCTGCTTGCAATATCACCATGTGAATCTATTTCTTTTAGCTGTTCTACAGAGTTGCAAGCCTCTGTTTCTTGTATTAAACCCTGCAAATATTTATGCCCAATTTCATCAAATTTGGCACTATAATCAGTTTTAAAAATACTAAGATTAGCTTTGTACCAGGCGACTAAATCTGTATGCTTTTTCCAGAAATTAAGATTGAGTAACACAACTTGCTTAACCCACGCAAAGAGATTTGGATTGTCGAGTAAGCTGTGCCATGTGGTGTAAAAGAGCTTGCTATTTGCACAAAAAGAATTTGGAAATAACAGTGCAAAAGTCTTTAATATATCACTAAATTGATAGATAAACTTGAGTTTTTGAGGATGATTAGCTTGTAAGATTAGTGGAATATAATTAATTAAGGTGTGGATAATTGAGTCTGCATCGCTCTTATTGATCTTGTGTTTTGAATTATTATTTTGGATAATAATCTCAAAGTAACTTATAAATCTCTGCTGTGATAGCTCAAAAACATCATCTTTAAAATAAAAGAAATAATCTTCTAAGAGGATTTGCCTGAATGACTTAATGATAAATTCGTAGTTTGGATATGGGTGATAAAATTCTTTTAAAAAGCCATTCAATCTCTTATGCACACCATAAACAGACTCACAAAATGCCAAAAAACTTGTGTCTTCTTTTGGAATCACAATTTCTTTTTTCCTTGTTAGTATCAGGTTCTGTTCAAGCGCTTTGGAGTCTATAGCTTTCATAACATCTATCACCTCAAATACAATATAAAAAAAATAGGAAAAATCGTCAAGTAAATTGTTGTTTAGCTTTGTTGCTTTTTACAATTTATGATATCTATAAATACATCGAGCAATCATAGAGATTTATTCGAGTGGTGCTAACTGTTTCTAAAACTGTTAATCACATACAATAAGAAGTAGATTAGCAGGCTCTTCTCATCCTCCTATAGAACCATTCATTCTCCAAGATAGCAAGGGGATACATGGGGGATACCATAAAGAATGTTCCTGATTTAAAGGTAACAGGATTTAAAGGCAGCAGATTTTCTCAAATATGGATATTTTAATGAGTCATAGCCACAAAAACAACATAAAATTTATTGACTTGCATGCGTTATATCAGTTTTTAAGCAAATATATCAGAAGCTTTTCATTTAAAATACTGATTAACTATAGTTTATGTAAAGATGATTTACAAGAAAAAAAACTTCTTGACAAGCATTGAAATATTAATATTATGAATTTAGGAGATAATGAATGATACAAGATAATATTGAAAGAGTTTATAAACAAATAGAAGAAGCTTGTAAGAGAGTAGGCAGAGATCCTGATGATATTAAGTTGATAGCCGTTACAAAGACACATTCAGCCGCAAAAATCAACGAAGCATTGAGTTTTGGCATTAAGAGTTTTGGAGAAAACAAAATACAAGAAATAGAAGAGAAGATGCCTGATATCAATAGACAGGGAAAAGAATTTCATTTTATCGGGCATTTACAGAGCAATAAGATTAATAAATTGATTGAACTTGAGCCAGTTTTGATTCATTCAATCGAAAAGTATTCAACAGCAGAAAGGCTAAATAAAAGTTTATTAAGACGAGGCTTGACACAAGATGTTTTAATAGAGGTGAATACCTCTGGAGAAAAGTCAAAGAATGGCGTTGATCCTGATGATTTAAATGATTTGATAAAAATGATTTCAGAGCTCAGCAATGTGCATATAAGAGGCTTGATGACTATCGGCACGTTGACAGATGATTCTGATGAGATTAGGCGATGTTTTAGGCAGTTAAGAGACTTATTTCAAGCCTTGAAAGCTCAGAGTATTGACAATGTTGAGATGAAGTATTTGTCAATGGGTATGAGTGGAGACTTTGAAATAGCTATTGAAGAGGGGTCTAATCTAATCAGGTTGGGCTCTATTATTTTTGGTCAGAGACATTACGAAAAATAATTATATGTGAAATGAGGTAAAAATGAATTTTTACGTTTATATCGTGTTAGTTTGTATACTGTCTTACTTTATGGGATGTTTTTCTACAGCCAGGATCATGGCAAAGACTTTCCGTAGTATGAATATTTATAAAGTTGGTACTGGATATCCAGATACAGAAAACATTTTTAGCAATATCAGCAAATCTTTAGGCATAGCAGTAGGTGCAATAGATATAGCAAAGATGTATATGTATCTTTGCTTATTATCTTATTTACATAGCTATTTGCATTATCCAGACACGGTGCTTACTAAAAATATTACTTTATTCATATTTGGCTTTTTCGTGCTTTTGGGTCATACTTTACCCGTTACAAGTGGCTTCAGAGGTGGGCGAGGCGTCTTTAATTATACTGGTCTATTGCTTTTCTTTATTCCAATTCCTGTTATTGTGGTTTTGGTTTTGAGCTTTTTTCTGATTATGAAGTTTAAACAAATTCGATTTAGTAATTTTATTATTGTTTTATTACCGCCTTTTATCGCTTTCTTTATGAATGTTGAATACAATCTAAAGGTCTTATTGGTAATAACAGCGGCATTAATGGGGATTTTGAATTTAATTGTTTGTAAGAGATTGGGGGAAATATGACAAGTCTTCAAGTGGTTGAGGTTAAAACAAAGAAAGAATTAAAAGAATTTATAAAGCTGCCATTTAAACTCTATAAAGATGATCCATATTGGGTTGCACCATTGATAGGCGATCAATTAGCTTTTTTTAATTCTGCAAAAAATCCATATTATAAACATTCTCAAGTTCAGCTGTTTTTGATTAGAAAAAGCGGCGAGACAGTAGGGCGTATATCAGCACATACCAATAAGATGCACAATCAGTTTCATCAAGATAAAAAAGGTTTTTTTGGTTTTTTTGACTTAATAAATGATCAGGAAGTGGCACATTTATTGTTGGAGACGGCTACTGATTGGCTGCAAAAGCAAGCTTGTGACAGTATTGCAGGTCCATATAATTTTTCTACAAATGATGAATGTGGTTTATTGGTGCAAGGTTTTGAGAGATCGCCTTTTGTGATGATGACTCATAATCATAGTTATTATGAGAAATTACTTGTAAATGAAGGCTTTACAAAGGTAAAAGATCTTTATGCTTGGCTATTAGAAAGTAATGAAATGCCAGAATTTTTAAGAAAAATAGGAGAGGGTATTTTAGCAAAAGAACCATCTTTTTCAGTTCGTAGCCTTGATAAAAAGAATTTGAAAAAAGAAGTTGAAACAGTCTTTACTATATATCAAAAAGCTTGGGCTCAAAACTGGGGCTTTGTGCCAATGACGCGAGAGGAGTTTGATGCATTAGTGCAGTCTCTTTTGCCAATAGTAGTGCCAGAATTAGTATTTATTGCAGAGGTTAATGGCGAGCCAGCAGGCTTTTCAGTTGCTTTGCCAGATTACAATGAAATATTAAAACGTATGCACGGTAAAGTATTGCCTTTTGGCTTATTTAAAGCATTGTATTATAAGAATAAAATACATTCCTTGCGGGTGATAACAATGGGTGTTGTTAATGAGTATCAAAATCGTGGGATAGATGGTCTTTTTTATTATTATACCTGGAAAATTGGCTTGCAGCTGGGCTTTAATATTGGTGAGTTTTCATGGGTTTTGGAAGACAATGACAAGATGAATAAGATAGCCAAGCATCTTGGTGCAAGTATTCATAAAACATATAGGCTTTACGATAGAGTAATATAGCTTTTGTTTATGTTTAAAAACCATTTCAATTTTGATAGACTTAAGATATTCTTTAGCATATTTAATAAGACAGACATAATCACCTTAATATATATTGCGATTAATCTAATATATATTAGTATTGGGTATCAACGTATAGAAAATGCTCAGGGCTTATTGCTAATTTTTCTAAGTATCGCAACATTGCTTCTTGCAATAGCTCATTATGACGATAAGCTTAGCATGAAAGCTGATAGTTTTGCAAGTCGAATTCTACATTTTGCACATTTATGGTTTGCACCAGCGTTTTTTGCATTATTCTATGAAGCGACATCTCAAGTAAATCTTGTTGTATTTTCAGAGTATTTGGATCCAATCGTGCAAAAATGGGATTATCTGATATTTGGTTACCAGCCAGCACTTGTTTGGGGTACAAAGTGGGATTGGGCATGGTTGCAAGAACTGATGCATTTTTCTTACTTTAGTTATTATATGATGATATTTATTGTGCCATTTTACATATACTTTCGTCGTAAAGAAGATATTTTTAAGCGCATTGTTTTTAATATAAGCTTTGTCTTTTATCTTTGTTATTTCTTTTATATGGTGCTACCTGTTACAGGTGGACGTGCGATTGAAGAGGCATTTGCATTGACAGTAGAGTATCGTTATGGCGTCTTTACACATATAATGGCATTTATATATCGAATGAGCCCACATTTTGGGGGAGCATTTCCAAGTTCTCATGTTGCAATTGCCTTGACAATTAGCATAATCAGTGCAAAATATATTAAGTATTTGCCATATATCTTGTTTCCGCTGACTTTTATGCTCAGTATTTCAACAGTATATTGTCATTATCATTATTTTGTAGATGTACCTGTGGGAGCGGCTTGTGGTGCTTTATTTTTTTATTTATCAGAAAAAGCATTCAAAAAAATAAAAGTAGTTGACAAAAAAACAATTAATAGAAAAAATAGAAATATTATATTTAAATAAGGAGATAAGATGATAGAAGTTATCATCAAAAATTGTGTTGGTTGTGGAGCATGTGTACAAGCATGTGCATATAATTCAATAACAATCATCGATGAAATAGCACAAATAAATCACGATACATGTACCCTTTGCGGTGCTTGTATTAGTGCGTGTTCTTTTGAAGCACTTGTAATGAAGCGAGAAAACTATTCTTCAGTAAATAAAGAAGATTATAAAGGTGTATGGGTTTTTGCAGAACAAAGAAATAACATAATCTCACCAGTAGTTTTTGAGCTATTAGGAAAAGGTCGAGAATTAGCAGAAAAGAGAAACACTCACTTGACAGCAGTTTTATTGTCAGCAAGCCCAGAAAAATTGACAGATGAATTAATTGCCTGTGGTGCAGATAGAGTTATTGTAGTGAATAATCCCGAAGTGAAAGACTTTACAGATCAGATCTATACATCTGCATTTCTTCAATTATCAGAGAAATATAAACCAGAAATTATACTTGCTGGTGCAAGCAATATCGGTAGATCTTTTGTGCCAAGAGTGGCAGTAAAGCTTCATACTGGTTTGACAGCAGACTGTACAGGGCTTGATATTGACCCTGAAACAGGCAATCTCATGCAAACTCGCCCCGCATTTGGCGGAAATATTATGGCAACAATCCTCACACCAAACCATAGACCTCAAATAGCAACAGTTAGACATAAAGTTATGGTCCCATTTCCAAAAGATGATACAAGAAAAGGCGAAGTAATTGTTGAAAAGCTTGATTTTGAGGCTAAAGATAGCAAAGTAAAATTCCTTGAAAGTGTGCAAGAAGAAGGCTATCAGATTAATATCACCGAAGCAGACATTGTTGTGTCTGGTGGTCGTGGACTTAAAGAAGCAAAGAACTTCGAGTTGTTGAAGGAATTTGCAAAACTGATTGAGGGTGCTGTTGGTGCTTCACGTGCTGCAGTTGACTCAGAATGGATTCCATATCCGCATCAAGTTGGTCAAACAGGCAAAACAATCAAGCCAAAGATTTATATAGCAGTCGGTATTTCTGGTGCAATTCAACACTTGGCAGGCATGCAATCAGCTGACTATATTATTGCAATTAATAAAGATAAAGATGCACCAATATTTCAGGCAGCAGATTTGGGTTTAGTCGGTGATTTGTTTGAGATTTTGCCATTAGCAATAAAAAGGTTTAATCAATAAATGTTTAAAATAAAAGTAAAGCAAGCTATTGAGTCTATTGATAAAGTTCAAGCAAATCAATGGATTGAGATTGATAGCCCTTTATTTAAAAAAGCAGAATATCAGTGGGATAGCGATAAAATATTAAAAAGCATCCCACTTATTAATTCTCACGATCATTTGGTTGGTAATTGGTATCCAAAATCAGGTACCAATGCACCCTATATTAATTCTCATCTCTGGGTTGAAGATAATAAGGTGTCAGCAAGCTTTCTTGAGCGAAACAAAATATGGACAAATAGTGGTAATTTTGATCTACTGGAAGCTAATGCACCTCTGCTTGTTAAGCTTGGAGCATTTAAAAATCTATTTTCAGGAGCCTCTGTTGTACAAGATCATGGAGTTTTGCAAGCACAAGAATATTACGATATGTTTCCTATCGAGGTTTTACGAGATTATGCCCAGTGTCATTCTATTACTCTCGGTAATTGGTGGGGAGGCGATAGTCCCGAAGAAGAGATGAGAAAATCTAAAGGTAAAATGCCCTTTATTATTCACCTTGCAGAAGGTTTGGATGATGAAACAAAAAAGGAATTTGCCCTGCTTCAAAAAGCTGATTTATTGCAAGAAAATACCCTGATTATTCATGGTATTTCTTTGACAAGAAGCGAATTAGATGCTGTAAGGAAAGCAAATGCCTCAATTTGTTGGTGCCCAGATTCAAATTATTATTTGATTGGACAAACTCTTGATATTATCTCTTGCCTTGAAAAGGGTGTGAATATCGTATTGGGTACAGACTCAACTATGACAGGCAGTATAAATTTGCTGGAAGAAATACGCTTTGCAAAGAAGAAATTCCCTGAAATTAGTGCAAAGCAGTTATATCAAATGGTAACAGTTAATGGATATCGTGCTTTGTATTTAAATGGGGCAGATCTTTTGAACCCACAAAAGAACTTGCTGCTTTTGACTAATAAAAAAGAAGATGCATTCGATAATATACTTTATCAAGAAATTGATGATATACAGCTAATGGTCCAGAGAGGTGTGCCTCTTTATGGTGATATTTCTTTTATGGAATATCTCAATGTTGATGAAAATGACTACTATTTTTTTAAAACTGGTAATAAAGAAAAATTTGTAGTAGGGCATCCAGAGCAAATAATAGATAAAATTGACTCAATATTAGGCTATCATAAGTCATTGCCATATATTCCATTTTAAACTATTTCTCTATAAATAAAGGCACTGTCTATGATGAATATAAATGAATTATTTTTTAGCATACAAGGAGAATCTACTTATTGTGGATTACCATGTATTTTTGTTCGCTTTTGCGGATGTAATCTAAATTGTTCATATTGCGATACAAAATATCATAGTGAAATAAAGCTGCGACTAAGTATTCAAGAAGTGTTTGAGAAAATAAAAGAGTATGAACCTGTTAAACTTGTTGAGTTTACAGGTGGTGAGCCACTATTACAAAAAGAATTAGTACAACTAATCAATCTTTTGCATCAAGATAATTATACTATTCTAATCGAAACAAACGGTTCAATATCCCTCAATAACATACCTGATTTTGTGCATAAGATAGTTGATGTAAAGTGCCCAGATAGCGGTGCTGAAGATTCTTTTTTAACAGAAAACCTGCATTATTTTGATGAAGATAGAGATAATCTTAAGTTTGTTATTAGCTCAGAAAAAGACTATCTGTGGGCGAAAGAATTTTTATATAAAAATAACTTATCAGGGCAATCAATATTGTTTTCTACTGTATTAGGCAAATTAGAGCCTAAGCAAATAGTTGAATGGGTTTTGAGAGATAAGCTCGACATTAGATTTCAATTACAATTACATAAATATATCTGGTCTCCAGGTCAAAAAGGCGTTTAGCACAAAATATCTTTGATTAGCAGAAGTGCAAGCTTTTGCTAAAGAAGTCGTATAGGAAAATTTTAGCAAAAAAAGGATAAATATGAACAAGACTAAAAATATTGCAATTATAGCACATGTGGATCATGGCAAAACAACCCTCGTTGATGCAATGCTCAAATATACAGGAACATTTAGATCAAACGAACTAATAACAGACAGAATAATGGATTCAAATAATCTTGAAAAAGAAAGAGGTATAACTATCTTTTCCAAAAATGCCTCCATCTCTTATAAAGACTATACGATAAATATAGTGGATACACCAGGACATGCAGACTTTGGCGGAGAAGTGCAACGTATTATGAAGATGGTGGATAGTGTGTTATTGCTTGTTGATGCATTTGAAGGACCTATGCCTCAGACAAAATATGTGTTGAAGAATTCCCTTGAGATTGGGCTAAAACCAATAGTTGTGATCAATAAGATTGATAGACCAAATGCACGAGTAATGGAAGTTTTGGATATGATAATTGATTTGTTTATCGAACTTAATGCAAATGAAGAACAACTTGATTTTCCAGTTGTCTATGCCTCTGGTAAAAATGGCTATGCATTGCTTGATATGGAAGATGAAATAAAAGATATTTGCCCATTATTGGACACAATTATAGATAAAGTACCTGATGCTATTGGTGATAAAGACAAAGCTTTGCAACTGCTTGTTTCAGCAATTGAATATGATACTTATTTGGGAAAAATGGGAACAGGTAAGATATTAAATGGCAGCATTCATGCAGGTGATGAGGTTAAATTGATGAAAAGAAATGGAAATATCATCAGTTATAAGGTCAATAAAGTGTTCAAATATAAGGGCATACAAAAGGTTGAAGTTAAAATAGCTTATGCTGGTGATATTGTGACTGTTGCTGGCTTGGATTCAATTGATGTGGGCGAAACAATTGCTGATAAAGATAAGCCGATGGCTCTACCAATTATCAATATTGATGAACCAACAATGGCAATGGAATTTATGATAAATGATTCTCCTTTTATGGGGCGCTCAGGTAAGTGGTTGACTTCTAATAAAATATATGAACGCTTGCAAAGAGAATTACAGAGCAATATCTCTTTGGTAGTGGAAAAGACTGATTCGGCAGACAGATTTGTTGTCAAGGGTCGTGGAGAGCTTCAATTGTCGATTTTAATAGAAAATATGCGCCGTGAAGGCTATGAATTTCAAGTGTCCAAACCAAAAGTAATTTTGAAACAAGAGGATGGTCATATCTTGGAACCAATGGAAATAGCTATGGTAGATGTGTCTGAAGACCTTGTGGGTGCAGTTATTGAACTGATGGGCAAGCGTAAAGGTGAGCTGACTAATATGAGTGCTGCAATTGATGGGTATTCTCGTCTCGAATTTATAGTACCTGCAAGAGGTCTGATAGGCTTTAGAAATGAGTTTTTGACAGAGACACGAGGCACAGGAGTTCTGAATCAATGTTTTTATGGCTATGATTTGTATAAAGGAGAAATAATTGGTAGCAAGCATGGTTCTTTGATTGCGATGGAAACAGGTACAGCTTTGGCATATTCTTTAAATAGTTTTCAACCACGTGGTACCTTATTTATAAATCCCAATACAGAGGTTTATTCTGGAATGATTGTTGGAGAGCATAGCAAAGATAATGATTTGGTGATCAATGTATGTCGAGGGAAAAAACTAACTAATATGCGAGCTGCAGGTAATGATGATGCTATCAAGCTTAGCCCACCAAAAAACTTTTCTCTTGAGTTGGCGTTGGAATATATTGCCGATGATGAGCTCTTAGAAATAACACCAACAAGCATCAGAATGCGTAAGAAAATACTCGATCATACAGCAAGAAAACGGTTTGAACATAAACAAGAGCGATTGGATGCATCATAATAAAAGATTGTTATCTGATTTTAAAAGAAAATTTTAATTGACTTATTTTCAATCTTTATATATATTGGATTAAAAAATATTGTAAAGGGGTTAAAATGCCAAAAGTAATAGAAGGTAAACTGATAACAAAGGATGCAAACTATGCGATAATTGTTAGTAGATTCAATGAATTTATTAATAATAAACTGTTGGGAGGTGCATTAGATTGCCTCTATAGACACGGAGCACAAGAGAGTAATATCACAGTTTATTGGGTGCCTGGAGCTTTTGAGATTCCTTTATTAGCACAAAAACTGTCAAAAAAGAATGAATATGCTGCTGTTATTTGTCTTGGAACAGTCATCAGAGGTGCTACACCTCATTTTGACTATGTCAGTGCAGAGGTCAGCAAAGGTATTGCTTCAGTAAGTTTAAAAAGTGATAAGCCAGTAATTTTTGGAATATTGACAACAGATACTATCGAACAAGCAATTGAGCGTGCTGGTACAAAAGTTGGTAACAAAGGCTGGGATGCAGCATTGACAGCTATCGAAATGGTAAATCTTTGTGATATAATTGCTGAATGAGGATTGCTAATCTAATATATAATTTAGGAGTAAAATGAGCTTTAGAAGAAAATCGCGAGAGTTAGTTGTACAAACTTTGTACGCATTGGAATATGAGTCAAATGATGAATATTTGCAAGAGCTTGATTTGTTGAGTAAATATGAAGAAAAGCTTTTGCTAATTGCAGAAGAATGTCGAGTTGATACAAAGAAAAAGATATATGATTTTGCTAAAAAATTATTACAAAACCTGATTCCAATGTTAAGCGAGATTGATAAAATCATCAATCAGTATAGTATAGGTTGGACAACAGATCGTATTGCTAAAGTGGACTTATGTATAATGAGGCTTGCAATATATGAAATTGTTTATTATAAAACACCAGCACCTGTGGTGATAAATGAGTCATTGGAAATAAGTAAAAAGTTTTGTTCAGAAACATCAACACCGTTTATCAATGCAGTTTTAGATGCTGTTTATAGAGCTGATGTTTAGTATGAGATTTTTAAGGAGATGTAATGGCTGATAAGATAAAATGTAGTGTGGGCGTTTTCGCCTATAACGAAGAGAAAAATATGGCAAATATCTTGAATGCACTTGTCGAGCAAAAGCAGGATATTGTTGAAATAGTAGAAATAATCGTTGTTTCAAGTGCATCCACAGATGGTACTGATGAAATTGTAAAAGAGTTTTGTCAAAATCATCCAAAGGTGCATTTAATACAAGAAGATGAAAGACGTGGAAAATCAGCCGCAATAAATTTGTTTTTAAAAGAGGCAAGCTCTGATATTTTGATAATTGAAAGTGCGGATACAATACCTGAAAATGATGTGATAGAAAAGCTTGTGCTTCCCTTTAATAATAAAAAGATAGGAATGACTGGTGGCAAACCAGTGCCAGAAAACCCAACAAATACCTTTATTGGTTTTGCTGTTAATTTGCTCTGGAGCCTGCATCATGAAATGGCAAAATATAGCCCTAAACTGGGAGAAATGGTGGCTTTTAGAAGGCTATTTGACGAGATACCAGCAAACTCAGCTGTGGACGAGGCAAGTATTGAAGCAATTATATTGGAGCAAGATTATAAGCTGCTATACGTGCCTGCAGCAATTGTGCATAATAAAGGACCTGAGAATTTCTCTGATTTTGTCAAGCAAAGACGCAGAATAGCAGCAGGACATTTATGGTTGAAAGACAATCAATCGCATGAAGTGTCGTCACAAGATTCATCTTTAATGCTTATTCTCTTTTTTAAAGCTTGTATGAGAAACAAGAATAAAATAGGCTGGGTGATAGGAGTGGCAATGCTTGAGGTATATTGTCGAATTTTAGGCTCATATGACTATAAAATAAAAAAACGAAACCCATTTAAATGGAAGACTATTGATAGTGCAAAGTCATTAAAATATAGGAGTAAAGATAAAGAATGATCGAGCTTTTGCCGCGTATTTTTGCATATAAATTAGCCTATTATACTGGCTTTCCGAAGATATTGCCCGTTAGCTATACTATTAGCCTAACTTATAGGTGTAACTCAAGATGTAGCACTTGTAATGTTTATAAAAAGAAATCTGAACATATGAGCCTCGAAGAATATAGGCTTCTTTTCAAAAGTTTGGGTAAAAGTCCATATTGGATTACTTATAGCGGGGGAGAGCCTTTTTTAAGAGAAAACTTGGTTGAAATCGTGACATTGGGCTATAAAATTTGTAAGCCAGCAATGATAAATATACCTACAAATGGAATCTTGGTAGATAAAATAGTGGAGTCTGTAGGCAAGATTTCAGAGGCTTGCCCAAAGTCTCAAATCATTATCAATCTGTCAATTGATGGAGTTGGTGAGCAACACGATAAAATACGTAATGTTGAGGGAAATTATCAAAAAGTAATCGAAACTTATAATAGATTAAGAGAAAAGAACTATAAAAATGTATCTATTGGTATTCACTCAGTGATTTCTGTTTTCAACGTGCAAGATTTTACCAAAATATCTAATACATTAATGAAGCTAAATCCAGATCAGTATATTACAGAAATAGCGGAAGAGAGGGTAGAACTTGATACAATAGGACAAGAAATAACGCCATCTTTGCTCTCTTATAAAGCAGCTATTGATTATTTGATTCATAGAATAAAGAATACAAAAATAAAAAAGAGAGTTAATCGTATTACACAAGCATTTCGAATTGAATACTATCAGTTAGTGAAAGAAACCCTCAAAGAAAAAACTCAAGTGATACCGTGTTATGCTGGTGTTGCCTCTGCACAGATTTCTCCTGATGGTGAAGTGTGGACTTGCTGCGTGAAAGCAAAGCCATTAGGACATTTAAAAGATACAAATTTTAATTTTAAGAAAATATGGTTTGCAGAGCTTGCTAAAAAAGAACGAGCCTCTATAAAGAATAAAGAATGCTATTGTCCGTTGGCTAATGCCGCATATACCAATATGTTGCATGATATTCCTACTTTGTATAGGGTTTTTATTAGAAGCTTTGTTAAATGGTGGACCTAAAATGCCGTTATAGCAAGGAGGGAAATTGAAAAGATATATTGCTACAATGATAGTGTTGATCGTTATTATCTTGGTGTCTGCTTACTATGTTTTTTTTAGAGAAAATGAAGTTGAAGTGCATATCGAAAAAAGCAAATTTCTGTTTCAACAAAGTATTAGAAACATAGACCTGGAGAGCTTTCCCAAAAACTTGCAAGTTGAATTTGAGAAGATATTACTCAAAAACAATACACTTGAATTGAAAAAAGAATGGTCAACTAATATCAATTTTGACCTCACTCTTAAGCCCTTTTTTGACTTAAATAACCTGTATCTTGTATCTTATGATAAAATAATAGCTTATAGTAAAAAGACATCTGAGATAAAATGGAAACAACAGCTTGAACACAAAATAATGTCATTTAATCTCTTAGATAGAAATAGAGCAATCGTTCACGATGACTCCTCCTATGTTTATAGCTTTAAACGCCATGATGGTGAGCTCGTCTGGAAAGCTCATTATGCAAATATTGAGAACCAATGCACTGGTGCAAGTTTACTTCCTTTTATGATTACACCAGCAGAAGATAAGAGATTGCTATTTAGTATCTTCTTTTTGCCTCAAAAAAGAGCTATTTCTTTGATTAATAACGATACGGGACAACTTATTAGCACAATAGAATTTGACTCAGAACTCGTGCATATTAGCGATTATGATGCCTTTGAAAATAGTTTATATGTGGTAACAGGAACACAGCTTTTAAAATTAAAACTTGAGAAACCTTGATTTTTACCGATATTGTGTAAAGAGAGGTGAAAATGATTAATAATGATAGACAATTATTTGTGAGTCTTGGCTTATGAAATATATATTTATTCTTATAATACTGCTTGTGATTATTGACGCTGCATTAAATCAAGGGCATTTATATCAAGAACTTCAAACTCTAATGACACACGGATCAACACTAATAAAAGTCTCGCTTTTAGCGGTGGCAGTGCTGCTCGTTGTTTTATTGGTTTATGCAATAATTATGGAATGGAACCTTTTGCCAAAATTAAAGCCAAAGAAAACACTTTTTGAGATTGCTAATGATGAAAAAGAGAAACAAGAGAAAATAGAAGAATGGGAGCAAAAAATCAAGGAACGTAAGGAAAAAGTCAGAAGCAGAGGTAAATGACAAATCTTGCATGAGTTTTATTAAAACAAAATTATATGAAAAAATCATTTGACAAAATAATGTAAACATTTTTTGATGTTTAAATCAATGAATGAATAGTTAAGGAGAAATAAATGAAAGACGGAATTCATCCTAAATATCAGAAAGTTACCGTAAAATGTGCTTGTGGAAATACATTTGAAACTGGCTCTACAAACGCTAAGCTTGATGTCGATATCTGCTCAGCATGCCATCCATTCTATACTGGCAAACAAAAGATTCTTGATACAGCTGGTAGAGTAGAGAAATTCAACAGAAAATACGGTTTAACAAGCGATAACTAAACTTTTTATTGCATCATATACTTTTAACTATTAGAGTAGTATGATGCATTTTTTTTATATTTAAGGAATATTATGAGCAAAAAAGAAATACAGGTTGGCGGACAAGCAGTAATTGAGGGCGTAATGATGAGAGGTCCCGCTTATTGTGCTACAGCTATTAGACGCAAAAGTGGGCAAATTGAAGTGTTGAAAGAAAGCTTTGTTACTAAAACAAAGACACATCCATTATATAAGCAGCCAATTATCAGAGGATTTGTATCACTTATCGAGATGATGACAATAGGCATAGGAACACTGACCTTTTCTGCACAGCGAGCAGAGCTTGACTTTGATGATACAGATAAAACAGACAAAAAGGAAAATAGCCTTTTTGCTAAAATCACTGAGTATTTAACAATCATCATATCTTTTGGCTTGGCTTTTCTCTTGTTTGGATTTCTTCCATATCAATTGGCAAGCTGGATAAATCTGACTAAAGATAACTGGTTGTTTAATATCTTTGCAGGGGCTATCAGAATTGTGTTCTTTATTTTATATATTTGGATTATTAGTAAGTTCAAAGATATACACAGAGTCTTTGAATATCATGGTGCTGAACATAAAAGTGTGCATGCTTACGACCACGAACAACAGCTAAATGTCAAAAACACAGTTAAGTATACAACTATTCACCCACGCTGCGGAACAAGTTTCATGTTCTTTGTGTTGTTGATATCGATTTTGGTCTATTCAATTGTCGATAGCATTGTGAGTAGATATTTTGGTTTTCCTCAAATATTTGTTAGATTAGCTTATCACTTGTTATTATTGCCTTTTATAGCTGGCTTATCTTATGAAGTCTTGAAAAAATCAGAGAAAAACCTCAAACATCCAATAGTAAAAATAATGACTATTCCTGGCATGGCAATGCAAAAAATTACAACACAAGAGCCAAGTGAAGATCAGATCGAAGTAGCGATAGTCGCTTTGAAAGCCGCATTAGAACTTGATTTGAGTGAATATACAGATATACGATTTGTTGATAAGGAAACCAAAGATTAAAGATAGGAGCTATTTTACATGATACCAGAAGCTAAATTAAAAGCCCTACAAGTTGAATATGATGAACTAAAGGATAAAGTTGTTGACCCATCACTTATGGGAGATCAACGTTCTTTTAAAAAAATAACTCGTCAGTTTAATGATGTAAATGCTATTTTAACAACATACAATAAGCTAAAAGCTGTTCAGCAAGAAATAAACGATAGCAAGGAAATGATAAATACAGAATCAGATGAGGATATCATTGCTTTGGCTAAAGATGAGCTGGAAGAAAAAGAAAAAGAACAGATTGCTATTATCGATCAGCTCAAAGATTTGCTCGCACCAAAAGACCCTAATGATGACAAAAATGCAATAGTAGAAATAAGAGCAGGTACTGGTGGCGAAGAAGCCGCTTTATTTGTAACAGACCTTTACCGCATGTATACAAGATACGCTGAGTTGAAGAAATGGAAAATTGATATTATAACGTCAAATCCAACTGGTTTGGGTGGTTTTAAAGAGATGATATTTGCTATTTCAGGCGATAATGTGTATGGTACAATGAGGTTTGAAAGTGGTGTGCATCGTGTGCAACGTATCCCTGATACAGAAGCAAATGGTAGAATTCATACCTCGGCTGTATCTGTCGCTGTATTACCAGAAGCTGAAGATATTGATGTTCATATCGAAGATAACGACTTGAGAATTGACGTTTATCGTTCATCTGGTAATGGCGGACAAAGCGTCAATACAACTGACTCAGCAGTACGCATTACTCACTTACCAACAGGTATAGTAGTAACATGCCAAGATGAAAAATCACAGCATAAAAATAAAGCAAAAGCATTAACTATTTTAAAATCAAGACTACTTGATGCCGAGATCTCAAAGCAAGAAGCAGAAATCTCACAAAGCCGAAAAGCACAAGTAGGAACTGGCGATAGAAGTGCTAAAATTAGAACTTATAATTTCCCTCAGTCACGAATTACTGATCACAGAATAAATATGACAACTTATCGATTAACTGGTGTACTCGATGGCGAGTTAGATGAATTTATAGATTCATTGAAAATAGCTTATAAAAATGAAAGACTTGGTACAACATAGTAATTTATATTTAAAGGATAGATAAATGCTTTTTTGGGTCATACTAATCTTCTTCTTAATTTCCTTCTTTTTTTCAGGAATAGAAACAGGTTTTGTATCGCTTGATCGCTTTAAACTCGAACAAGAATCAAAAAATGATGAAAGAAAAAAAGGTATTTTAAAATATCTGCAAAAGTCTGATCGAATCTTTGGGACTGTACTGATTGGCAATAATGTGTCGAATGTAATAATTGCTTCTTTGGCAACTGTACTCTTTCAAGAGCATGATATTGGTAGTGCCAAAACAGCGACTATAATAGTTACGATATCTGTTTTAGTGTTTGGTGAGTTGATACCCAAAACTATCTTTAGAGATCATGCCGACAGGCTTGTATATTTATTCTATCCGTTGTTTAACTTCATATATATCATGTTAAAACCTCTTGTTTATTTAGTCTCGTTATTGAATGATTTTTTAAAGAAAAGATTTAAAATAGCTGAATATGACTCCTATCATTTTTTTACTAAAGAAGACGTTGCTTATTTATTATCAGAAACATCCGATCATGAAAGTATCGAGGACTACACCCAAAAAGAGATGCTGGGAGATGCTCTTGAATTCAGCCAATTAGTGGCGAAGAATATTATGATACCACGTACTGATATCATTGCAATTGAAGATGTTTTGACAGTAGATGAGATTTTGGCGTTGGCAAGAGTAGAGGGCTATACAAGATATCCAGTCTTTCATAATAATTTGGATGAAATAACAGGGGTTTTGATTATTTATGATCTGATATCAAAAATGGATAATAAAGAGTTAACTGCAAAGGAATTACAACGTGAAGTATTTTTTGCACCTGAGATGATGGATATCACAAACCTATTACAAGAGATGCAAAGCAAAAAGAGAAGCATGGCTGTGATAGTAGATTCCTATGGAGGCACCTCTGGAATTGCAACAATTGAAGATATTATCGAGGAGTTGGTAGGAGATATTGAAGATGAATATGATGAAAAAGAACAGGATATTGAGATTATTAACAAAAACACTCTAATCGTGCAAGCTGATGTTGATGTTGATACTCTTGTCGATGATTATGATATTAATATACCAAAAGGAGATTACGAGTCTATTGCAGGCTATGTGATTGATAAGATTGAAAAAATACCAACTCGTGGTTTTGTCATAAATGAGACTGAGTTTAAAATAGAAATTATACAGGTTACAAATAGAAAAATAGAAAAGATAAAAATAGTCAAACATGATCCAGAAACTAATTTTCTGAGTATGAGGTAAAATATATGGATTTAATGGATAATATTAAAGAAAGAATAATATATCTTACTAAGGAAATTAAAAGACATAATGACTTATATTATAGGCATAGCTTGCCAGAAATTAGCGATTATGATTATGATACCCTTTTAAAAGAACTTGTAACTCTTGAAACACAGTACCCCGAGCTAAAACAAGATGACTCACCAACACAGAGAGTGGGTTCAGACCTATATTTAGGCGAAAAGAATATCCCACATAAACAGAGAATGTACAGCTTGGACAATGCATATTCTCTGGAAGAGCTTAAATCATTCGTGCTAAAGGCTCAAAATGACTTGCAAGTAAAATATTTAGATATATGCTGCGAACTTAAAATCGATGGCTTTTCTATCAATCTCTTTTACAAAAATGGGACGCTTATGTACGCAACAACTCGTGGTGATGGTTATGTAGGTGAAATTGTAACAGAGAATATCAAAACATTAAAAGACTTGCCTTTAAAAATACCTTTTGCTGGCGAAATAGAGATTAGAGGCGAAGTTTATTTGCCTGTTTCCGAGTTTGAACGCATCAATGAGGAAAGGCAGCTCGATGGTTTAAAGATATTTGCCAATCCCAGAAATGCAGCTTCTGGCTCCATAAAGCTAAAAGATAGCAGTGAAGTTAAAAAACGTAAACTCAATGCTTTTTTCTATGCAGTTGGCTTTACAAATCAGCCTATAGCACAATCACAGTCTGAGATTATCAAATTACTCGACAAATGGGGCTTCCCTGTTAATATGCATTATATAAGAGCAAAATCATATCAGGAAATAGTTGATTTTTGTAATCACTGGGATAAAGAACGCTATAAACTTGAGTATGATACTGACGGCATAGTAATCAAGGTTGATGATATTGCCTTGCAAGAAGAATTAGGCTATACAACAAAAAGCCCCAAGTGGGCAATTGCTTATAAATTTAAAGCTGAAGAAAAGATTAGTGAGCTTTTGGATGTTGCTTTTCAGGTTGGTAGAACTGGTGCTGTTACACCTGTCGCCTTGCTCAAACCCGTGTCTATAGCAGGCACAACAGTAGCAAGAGCAACTTTGCACAATATTGAGGAGATTGAAAGGCTGGACCTTAGAATTGGCGATAAAGTAAGGATTATCAAGTCTGGAGAGATTATTCCAAAGGTATTAGGCGTTGTCGAAGAAAACAGACCCAATACTCATCTAAAAGTTCAATTCCCAGAAAATTGCCCTGTCTGCAAGCATAAATTAGAAAAGGAAGAGGGTGGCGTTATTACCTATTGCGTCAATAGTGCCTGCCCAGCTCAGCTACAGAGAAGACTTGAACACTTTACCTCAAGAGATGCGATGGATATCGAGGGGCTTGGTCCTGCAAATATTAGTTTATTGATCGAAAATGGCTTACTAAATAGTATAGAAGACATCTATAAACTTGAATATGAAAAAATATTAATGCTCGAACGAATGGGACAAAAGTCTGTAGACAACCTCAAAGAAGCTATTGAAAGATCAAAACATCAAGACTTCCATAAATTACTCTTTGCTTTGGGCATACGCTTTGTTGGCTCAAAGACTGCCAAAATCCTCTGTAAAAGCTTTAATAATATTGAAATGCTTATTAATGCAACTGAAGAAGAGCTGCAAAGCATCCCTGAAATTGGTCAAAAAATTGCCAGCTCTATTGTTAAGTTTTTTAAAGATGATGATAATGTGAATTTGATCCGCAAGTTACAAGAATTAGGATTGAACTTTAATAGCTCTGATGAAACAAAAAATGATACCGCTATCAGCAATCTCAAATTCTTGGTAACTGGCACTCTCAAAAACCATACACGTAATGAAATACATAAACTTATAGAAAAGAACGGCGGAATTATTATTTCTTCTGTTAGCAAAAATCTTGACTATTTAATTGCTGGAGAGTCTGCTGGCTCGAAACTAACAAAGGCTCAAAAGATTGAAACCATCAAGATTATCAGTGAAGATCAATTTTTAGATATGATTGATTTGGACGAATAGAATGAAGATATTAGAAAGATATTTTTTAAAAGAGACTTTCAAACATTTTACTTTATCTGTCATCGTAATAACTTTTGTTATGATGCTCGATAGGCTAATTGATTTACTTAATATCATAATTGAAAAACAATTGGATGTGCTCACAATTATCAGCTTATTTTCGTTAAGCATGCCTTTTATACTGGCTTTATCGGTGCCCATTGCAGTGTTAAATACTTCTATTATGACTTTTGGCAGAATGGCTGTAGATCAAGAGCTTACTGCTATAAAGGCATGTGGCGTCAATATTTATAAAGTTATGATATACATGTATATTGCAGCCTTTTTGCTTGCTGGAGGGATGGCTTATTTCAATGACTTTATACTGCCAGAAACAAATCATACCCTAAAAAACTTGATGCTAAAAGTTACCTATAGAAAGCCTGTAAATGCAATTAAACCCGGTATATTCACCACATTTGAAAACATTTCTATATATGCAAATGATGTTATAGACGATGAATTGCACGGTATTATTATCTATAATCGAGAAAGCTCATCTTTCCCAACAACAATTGCAGCAAAAAAAGGCACAATAAAAATTGAAAATAATGCCAATAGTGTGCAAATCGATCTATATGATGGTGAAATGCATGAAAAAGATGTACAGGAACAGAATAAATATCAAGTTAGATATTTCAAGCATTATACATTGATAAAGAATAATTTAGGCTTCCAGATAGATAATAGCCCAACAAACTATCGTGGTGATAGAGAAATGAGCTCGACACAAATAAATGAGCTGATTGAATCAAATAAAAAGAATATCGAACGTCTCGATAGCGAAATAAAACCATTACAAGATAGGTTAAACGAATTGAATAGCGACTCCTCTATACCAGATGCCGAATTAAAAGCAAAAAAAACTCAAAATATAATTAAGCAAAAGAATGCAGAAAAAGAAGAGATTAAAAAGACTATTCGCATACATCAAGTTGAGAAGTATAAAAAGTACTCGTTAGCTTTTGCATGTTTTGTCTTCTTCTTGATTGGTGCACCGATCGGTATGATGACAAAGACCAGCGGTATAGGCATGGCTTTTTCCGTATCTGCCGCTATCTTTCTAATTTTTTATGTCATGATAGTTGGTGGTGAACAGCTGGCTGATGGTGGTCATTTTAGTCCTGCTTTAACAATGTGGTTGCCAAATATTATCTTCTTGTTTATTGGAATAATTGTAACCTATACAAGTTATAAAGAAAAAAGTCTCATTGATCTCGATAAATTGAGCAATAAAATTAGCAAACTTTTTAGTAAGATATCTGGTTAAATTAAATGAGAATATTAGATAAATACATTTTAAAACAATATCTTGGCACATTTATCATCATACTTTTATCTTTCATGGCAATGTTTATAGTAATTGATGTATTTGACCGTTTGCCAAGACTTTTAAAGTATGACAATGACTATATTCTAATAGCTAAATATTTCTTGTTACGAGTACCTTATCTAACAATCCTTGTCAGCCCTGTAATTGTGCTATTGTCTGGTCTTTTTTTGATGAACACATTGTCCAAATACCACGAATCTATTGCTATGCGAGCCGCAGGAATTAGCATTATAAGAATGGTAAGCCCATTGCTTGTTGTAGGCATCTTAATGAGCCTAATTGTCGCCTTATTAGGTGAATTTGCATTGCCACCTATTGAAGAATATAGGAGTAAAATATACAATGTTGATATCAAAAAACAAGAGCTTGAGGACATAAAGTTACGCTCAAATATATATTATTCTGGATCGCAAGGCTATCTCTATTATATTGGCTTTTTTGATGGTCACCAAAACATAATGCGCACTATTGATATTACAAAGTTTGATGGTAAAAATGGTCGCATTCAAAGAAAGATTACTGCCAATGATGCCGTCTGGAATGGTGAAAAATGGCTATTTTCATATTGTTATGACAGGGAATTTACAAATGGAGAATTATCAAAGTACCAGTTTGCAACACGTAGACAAATAGATGAAATTAGGGCTACACCAAATGACTTTATCAAAATTGCCAAGCCAAATTTAGCAATGAATTACTTTGAGTTAAAAGAGTACATAGAAAGCCTCAAAATAATCGGAGAAAAGTATCATGTACAACTTGTCGATTTATACACTAAAATAAGCTTCCCTTTGGCAAATTTCATCATATTATTGTTTTGTGTTCCGCTCGCATCAACATCTGTAAGAAGCAAAGGTCGCGGTATGATCTTCCTAATTGGTGTAATAATTTGTTTTGCTTATCTCACAACTCTCCGTATTTGCCAGAGTTTAGGCTACAATGAAGTAATATCTCCAATTTGGGCTGCCTGGTTTCCAAACCTAATCTTTTTTACTCTTGGGATTTTCTTTTTAATCAAATCAGAAGTATAGAATTAGAATTTAAACTTTCTCATAAAGAAGATTTGATGCTCTTCTTGTTTATTATTTGGCTTTAACCTAAACTCATATATTCCCTGTACTTTGTAGGGGAAATCGTATCTCAATGAAAAGTTATTATACATATAGAGATTGCTTTTTTCAAAGATATCGGTCTCTTCTTGAAAGACTGCTTCATAGTTTAAAAAGAATCGATTACTCAAATACTTACCAAAGTTTACAGACAGGTTATTCAAGAAAATTGAAGAGCTAAATCTCAGGATATCTTTGTCTTGCCCTTTTAGTTTTGTTTGGCTATCAGACTTATATTCATTAAAAAGATTTTGAACAAAGCCAGGATTTATATCAAAACTATCCAATTTCATCCACTTTCGTATCTTTGTTTCAAATGGCGTGAGGTATGGATTAATAAATGCCGAGCCTAAGCCCACACCAAATAGTTGCAATGCCTCATCTTGCAAAATAGCCTGCTCGCCTTGCTCTGAAATCTCATCCAATGATTTGCCATAACGTAATTTTGAAAGCATTTGAAAGATATTCTTGTCTTCGAGATTATCACTTTTCAAGCTTAAAGTAAAGGACTCCAGGTAATTATCGATTGATGGATCAGAGCTTATATCAAGGTAATATATTGTTCCATCGGGTGCCTTTTTGTAAAAAGAACCTTGAATTATTGGGTAAAAGTCAAATGGCGTAATTTTTACCATCACATAATTTGCATCAAATATTGTGCCAAATATTTCAAGCTCGCCACTCTCTGATACAAATGATGCAGAATTAACGCCCCAACGTCCATTTTTATAGCTTATTTCCAAATAGCTGTCTGGATTTACAAGCAAATTAAGCGGATAGGTAACATATCTCATATTGTTGGTAAATCTCATCACCAAATCTAAAGTAAATGGATAGTCAGATCTTGGTCTTTGCTCTGTCATTCGTTCATAATTTGAATATGATCTTTGACTTTTCCTATCTCTTTTTGTCATAAAAGTATTTACATATTTAAGCAAGTTTTCTGATTTAGCTGGATAAACTCCTGTACCATTTTTAAAGATCAAATCACCTGTTAAATGAATATCATCAAATGGTCCCTTAATCTCAAATTCATTACTATTTCTGCCCTTAACCTCTATATTTGTAACTGTATTTTTAGGAGAATATGAGGGCACATTAAGCAAAATACCATCATTATAAGAACTGATATAGATATGCCCAAGATTGATATTACCCAATACAAAATCTTCTTCGTTATTCATGATTTCATTACGAAAAGACATCCCTCCTTTCCCCATACGAAAGCCCATCTCGACTATATAAAGCATATTATCATCTATTATAAAGTGCATATTTATTCGGTTAATTAGCTGAGGTTGGTCTTGAAGCTTCAGCTTGCCACCTATCATTTTCAGCTCAGCTGCTTGGATATTTATTCCCTCATCGTTAGTTTTTATTTCTGCAAAGCCTATAAACTTTGACTCAACATGATCAACCAATTCTATTTCTTTGCGTAAATAGCCCAATACATCGAGGTTTAGATCAAAGTTCAATGTCTCATCAGAACCATATGACTGCTTTCTAATCAAGTTATATCCCAAGCTGCCCTTACCTTGAATATTAAAATAGGTGCTTGGTCCCAAAGAGAGATCATTGATAATTAGCTCTTGATCCAGTTGCTCGATATCGATTGTCAGAGCATTTAAGCTTTCATTATTAACTACCAAATTGTTTGCTGCAAATTTAGCTTTAAATGTGGGAGAATCTTCAAAGTATTGAAAGCAAAAATCTCCATTAAGTTCCGCATTAGTATCAGGTATATTGATAATATCACTTAGTTTTCCTGTTAAATTTGCCTCAAATATTGTATCGTCTCCAAAATCCTTGATATACCCTGAACTGCTTAAAATCAGCTTATCAGATGAATAAACATCAAAGCTTTCAAGAGAAATATTCTTGGGCTCTCCCGTGATTTTTGCTCTCATCTCAAGTTCATTGCTGTCTGAGTACTGCATTTTATCAATAGAAAAATCTGCTATTAAAGAATTATCTTTACCAGAATTATAAAAAAGACTATCTAACATAAATGTGCCTTTTAAGCGTCTATTTATATCAATATCAACAAAATACTGCATGATATCTTTCAAATCTAATGCCTGTTTATTGCTCTCTATTTGATAATAAAAATTTGGCTTTAAGCCAGCACTAATCTGTGCTTCAACTTTGTTATTAATGGTAAACTTAGTTGATTTGAGCTTGTCCAAATCTCCTTCTGCCTGCAAATTAAATGAAATAGGGTGCAAATTATAATAGGCATTAGTCAGACTACAGCTAATCTTTGATACTTCCTTATTAAAATCTACTGATAGCTCAGAGTTAAAGTCTCCATATAGAGCATATGTCAATTGTTTAGCGACAGATACATCAACCAAACTTTTTAATAAGCCATCAGCGAAATCAATTTTAATATCTCCACTTAACGGTATATTAGCCAAAAAGTTATTATCTTTTTGCAGGCGTAAATCGTTTAGTTTCACTTGAATATGATGCTCTTCTTTTTTTACATTGCCCTTATAAACAAAGTTAAGGGCATCATCCTTGCCAGCTATTTTGATATCTATATTGTCATTTTTTGTGTTTAATTGCCCATGTATTTGCTCGAGCTCAAGCCCTTTATATTTCAACTTTGTATTTTCTATATTATTTTGCATTACAAAGCCTTTTTTGCTATAAGTAATGCCACTTTGTAAGGTGCCCTCTAATTCTAATCCGTTATAAACATACGAGACACTATCTGCTTGTATATTGCCGCTAAAGTATTTATCTTTGATGCAAAACTCTCCAGTTACTTGATTTAAGCCATTTAATGCTGAGAACTTATTAGTAGTAAAGTGCATGTTTTGTTCCCAAAAGTCTCGACTATGTAGGTTTATAGCAATATCTTTGATCTCGTGCCCTTGATAATTAACGCTATCACTTAAGATATCAGCTTCCAGCATTATTTCTTTTCTCTTACTATTTTTTATCAGCTCATTCAAATTACATTCCACAGAGCCACTTGCATTAATAATACCATCAACATCAGTATTTGGTGGCAATATATAGTTCTTGATTTCATAGTTTAAATAAGCTTCTTTGTTATCAAATGGATCAGATAACTCGCCGTTTAACTCAACAGATAGTGTCGAATCGCTCAAGATACTTGCTTTCAGATAAGCCTTTTTTTCATTTCCATAAAAGCGAAGATCTTGGGATTTTAGTTCGTTTGTAGACAATAGATTAATAAGTTTGTCATCGATCAGGTCAATACTTGTTTTATTTAAGTACAAGTCATATAGTGCATTGTCTCCATCATAATCAATCATAGCAGACGCTTTTATATCTGTTTGAAGCAAAGATCCAAATCTCAGGTTTTCCACATGGAAGTTTGATATATTAGCTTTAAGCTGGTTTATATTCAACTCATCCACACGAGCATCAAGCACAATTTCCGTTCTATTAGATGAATGTGATTTGATTTCGATATGGCTTTGTTTATCATTTTTGACATTTATGTATATTGAGTCAAGATAAGTATTCATTTGGAAATCAGGTTGATTAATCTGAATATCAATAAGCCCATTTTCAAGCTTGATGTTTTTAAACCATCTTTTGATATCAGGGATATCAAACCCAATATCAGACTTTTGAGTGATGTTTATTTGCAGCTCGGGATCGAATATTCTCACATCTTTAATAGGCTTTGTCTGAGAAAAGTTTGAAAAGATAACAAAGAATAGATTATAATCCACATAAACCTGGCTGGCTTTAAATTTGTATTTGCCCTGATTCTCTTCTAAGCTTAGGTTTGATATAAAAATCTGCCTATCATTTAAAGAAAAATCATCCATTGAAACTTGTGCATCAAGAGTTTGTTCGATTATAACATTAATTTTATGCTTAAATATCAACCCTGCATCAAAGAATTTAAAGGCAATAAATACAGAGATATTGATAATTAATAGAATTACAACAAGCCAAACAAACAATCGATTATATCGCAAACATACTCCTTTGAACGCTTTGCAGTTTTTTTAAAAATGATAAACAAGAGCTGCTCTTGTTTTCACAATACTGCTTCTTGTTCCAAGACCCCTTTATCGAGCTTATAGTGAATATTCATATTATTACAGATATTTTGATCGTGTGTTGCAATAATGAAAGTATGTCCATATTCTTTATTTAAGTGCTTTATCAAATTGATTATCTCCCATGCGTGTTTGCTATCGAGATTGCCTGTCGGCTCATCTGCAAACACAATGTCTGGACGATTGATGAGTGCCCTTGCTATAGCTGTCCTCTGTTGTTCACCACCACTTAATTGGTTTGGATAGTGTTTTAATCTTTGATCCATACCCAAACCTGTCAAAAGCTTTCTTGCTTCTGCAAGTGATCTCTTCCATGATTTCCCAGATACAAACATTGGTATCGCCACATTTTCAAGAGCTGTGAAATCCATCAACAAGAAATGAAATTGAAATACAAAACCGATATGTTGGTTGCGAAACTGTGATAAATCCCTATTTTTTGTAGAAACCAATTTGTCAAAATAATAAATATTGCCACTTGTTGGCTCATCAAGTAAGCCAAGTATATGTAACAATGTACTTTTTCCACTGCCAGAAGTGCCTCTAATTGCCACTAAGTCTGCCTTGTTTACTGAAAAATCTATGTCTTTTAAAATGTTTAATACAGAATTTGCATCCTGATAATTCTTTACAATTCTTTGTGCTCGTAATACTTCCATTCGCCCTCTTACTTATTTATACGTAAAACATCAATTATATTTAAGGTTTTTAAACGTGCCAATGCTGCAAGAATTGATACACTTAATACAGACATTGTGCTAAAAAATATGACAAAAAGTGTGCTGATCTCAATGCTAACATGAAATTTATCAAGAAGATAGACCTGCCCCTCCATCTTTATAATACCTTGACGACTAATTATACTTGCCAATAACCATCCACTGCCTAAACCGCAAATAATACCAAAAGCACCTAATAACATGAACTTTGTGTAATATATTTGGTAAATCTTTCGAAATTCTAAACCAATCGAGCGTAAAATCGCAATCTTTTTTTGGTCTTCATTGATGCTTGTTACAGTTGATGATATTGTTGAAAAAGAGGCAATTATAATTAAGAAAAACAATACTATGCCAATTACCCATTTTTCAAGCTTCAAAAGTGAAAAAATATTGCCATTATAATTTATCCAAGAAAAGACTTGATAACGAAGTCCCAAATCTCTTTCCCATTTTGCTGCTATCTTTTTTGCATTTTCTAATTTGTCTGTTAAAATCTTGACTTCTAATAAATTATAATTTCCTATACCGAGACTTTTTTTGGATATGAGAAGAGCTTGCTCTTTTGTTACAAAGATGTTTTTCATATCATATTCATACATCCCTGTTCGAAATGTGCCTACTACGCGTAAAGGAAGCTGGTGCAAAGAACTTAAACTTTTATTCTTATTCAAGCCTGCCAATATATATAGTGTGTCTCCAATTGCAACCTTATTTGACTCTGCAAGTTGTTTGCCTATGACTATATCATTGCTATTTTCGAGTATGTGTGAGCCATCTACAATTATTTCTTGATAGGCTATTGGTAAGTCATTACGCTCATATTCGATGCTTCGATAGTTTACCCCTTTTAAATTGCTGCCAATAGAAAGCATACCCTGACCATTTATTACTGCTTGGCTGCTTACATAGTCTGCTTCATTTTTTAAATAATCCTCAATATGCAATATATCCAGCTCTTGTAAATCATTGATACCAGGCTTAAAAAAATAGATATGGGCGTTAAAACTCAAAATACTATCCTTCAAGGCTCTCTCATAGCCTTCAAAAAGCATCAGCGTGCATGTTAATACAGACACTGATAATAGCAGACTCAGAAAGAAAAAAACCATGTCAAAACGCCTGCTTAACTGCCTTAAAATCAAACTCAACTTTCTTTGAATTACAAATCGCCAAATCATAAATAAACCTCAAACTCTAAGTTTTTATATATATTGTTTTTTGTCAACTGTAAAATCAATTTTTGTAAAGACTTTTGCCATAATTAGCTGATTTTACACTTTATACAAGTAATTTGTGAGGAAAATCCTCATAAATTAGAATATAAATAGCTCATATCAAAGACATAAATTAATAAAATCCAGGCATTGACTACTAATTAATTTCATATAAGAGTCTGAAAAAAATAGTAGTTTGCAATATCTTATTCCAAATTCTCTGTTTTAAAGGGGGCTAATTCTCTTTTCTTGATATGTTTTTCATTTTTACCTCTCGACAATGCAAACTGAATACTTTTATTCATAGAAAATATCTCACTTTTATTATCATTAACATAATTTTGTCTGCTTGTTCCCTTATCAATAGGCTCTTTTATAACAAAAATCAAGCTTGTATTTTGTGAGAATATCCGTAAATTTAGAGCTAATAATAGATTTTCCTTCATCAATTTTCTCAAGCTATTATATTGCTTAAAAATATTAATAATAAAATCCGTACACATATTCTTTATCAATACTTTATAGCGTTGCTGCACACGATATACAAAACTGAGAAACACACTAAACGAAGATACTCCTTGAGCTCTTTTTTGCATACTGTGAACTTTGTAAACCTTTGCATAATCGCCAAATAGAGTTTTAACCATCAAAGGCATTTCTCTCCATAATGCACAGAGATATGGCTGATTATTCTTGATCTCTATATTCTGTGGCAAGATTGAACGTATTGCAGGCTTTCGTAATATCACTACATTATTACAGGCATAATATGCTAAAATATGATCGTCTATGCGTTTAGGGAAATTGTGCCACCCTTTTAAATATACTTTCATGTATCCTCCTTTATAATAGATATTTTGTCTATTTTGATTTGTTAAACTATTCAGATATTTGCTTTTATAGATTGCAGCACTTAACACCTTGTTTATCTCTTAATGGATATCATCTTTTTCTCGACAATTGCCCACCTTGTTTCTTAGTTCTCGTTTTAAAATCCACACCCCTCTACTATAATACGCAGGACAAAACGGGGGTTTTGCAAAACTAAATTTCATTCATTTTGCAAATAGGCTCTCAGAGCGGATTCGGTTTGCTTCGCAAAAGTGAGTAGTGAGTAGTGAAAGAGTGAGTAGTGTTTACCGTATCGAAATCTGATACTCGTTGTTTTTAACAATATATCAAAAAAATGGAAATTTAAAATGTACCACTCTCATCCAGGCAAAACCACAAGCCCCACGCTGCGACAGAGGAGCAGAAAGTTCGTGTTCGTTCGTGTCGTTCGCTGCTAAAATAAAAAAACCTTTGTGATCTTCGTGTTCTTCGTGTTCTTTGTGGTTAATTAAAATGTACCATCTGCCAGTCGGTATAGTAATTAAAGTCTGCGTGGCGTCGCCAATCGGTAAAAACTACTCACTCGTTCACTTGTTCACTCTCTCACTACTCACTTTTGCGAAGCAAACCAATCGATCACCCTCTACTTATATATGCGTCCAAAATCCGCATTTCTAAAAACTAAATTTCATTCATTTTGCAAGCAGCCTCCCAGAGCGGGTTTGGAGGCGATTATTTTTTAATTTATAATTCATGTTCACTACAAGACTACCCGAAGCATCCTCCTGCTATCTTGGAGAATGAGTGGTAATGTAGGAGGAGTGTTCAAGGCTTCCTAACGACGCCATCAAGTAAACAAAAAACACAATCCCCAACTGCGACGGAGGAGCAGAAAGTTCGTGCAGTCTGCTGTTAAAATATTATTCGTGTATTTCGTGGCAAAAAATAAAAAGCTCTTTGTGCTCTTCGTGTTCTTCGTGCTCTTTGTGGTTCAAATCCTTTGTGTTCTTTGTGCTCTTTGTGGTTCAAACCCTTTGTGTTCTTTGTGGCCTTTGTGGTAAAAAATAATGTTCTATCTGCTAATCGGCAAAACACTACTCACTCGTTCACTTGTTCACTTGTTCACTTTTGCGAAGCAAACTAATCGTTAGTTGTAAAAATAAAAAATATTACTTGACACTATACCTCTTATCTATAATAATTGATCATGAAAATGGTTTGGAGGGATAATGAAACAAAAGATTATCTTGCTCTTAGTCTTGCTTAGTATCTCGCTAATGCTTAACGCACAGGGAATAAAAGAGATGCTGATAAGACAAATTGAGCCACCGAATGTTAGAGAACTATTCTTATCAAATCCAGAAGATGGAGGTATGGTAATATATACAAGAATACCTCATCTCACTTTTGATTCGAATATGAACAGTATTGTCAAAATTGATGAAATGCCTTTGGACGGTAAGTATAAACTTTATTTAAAGGCAATGCCAAATCAAATAATTATTATTAAGTCGCTTGGATTTGTCGAGTGCCATGTGCATATCAAAAACCTAAAAGCTCAAGAGGGTAGATATTATATTCTTGAAGAGGTCTTTGAAGATAGTAATATTGGCATTGGAAACTTGAGTTTGATCACTGATCCACCAGGTGCAAAAATTAATATCCAAGGCGTTCCTCATGGAGAAATACAAACACCATATATTTTTGAAGATTTAGCAACTAATACATATCGCATCACTTTCAATAAAGATAGGTATCAGGAGAAAGAGATAATTGTTAAAGTTGAAAGAAACAAAAATATTGAGCAGAATATCGAGCTCGATC
>Ga0265293_10001545_pt1 | contig 49909 bp, 65 predicted proteins | sample Munlanlewell138R_FD_192505 | JGI IMG/M metagenome (GOLD analysis project Ga0265293, IMG submission 192505) | Leachate microbial communities from a municipal landfill in Southern Ontario, Canada - Leachate well 138R | ecosystem: Engineered > Solid waste > Landfill > Unclassified | place: Canada... | reverse complement strand
TTAAAGCGGCACGCGAGCTGGGTTCAGAACGTCGTGAGACAGTTCGGTCTCTATCCGTCGTGGGCGTTGGAGATTTGAAGGGAGCTGCCCCTAGTATGAGAAGACCGGGGTGGACATACCACTGGTGCACCAGTTGGCCTGCCAAGGCCACAGCTGGGTAGCTAAGTATGGAAGGGATAAACGCTGAAAGCATCTAAGCGTGAAGCCCACCTTAAGATGAGATCTCCCAATTTTAGTAAGACCCCTTGAAGACTACGAGGTTGATAGGCTGGGTGTGGAAGTATGGTGACATATGAAGCTGACCAGTACTAATAGGTCGAGGACTTAACCTTAATATTTCATTCATTTACAAAGAATTTATCTAGTTTTGAGAGATGTCTGGTGACGATGGCGAAGTGGTCACACCTGTTCCCATGCCGAACACAGAAGTTAAGCACTTCAGCGCCGAAAATAGTTCTAAGGAGCGAAGATAGGACGTTGCCAGGCAGTATCTCTTATTAATGGGAGTTTAGCTCAGTTGGGAGAGCATCTGCCTTACAAGCAGAGGGTCAGCGGTTCGAGCCCGTTAACTCCCACCATTAATTTGCCGAAATAGCTCAATCTGGTAGAGCAACTGACTTGTAATCAGTAGGTTGCGGGTTCAATTCCTGTTTTCGGCACCAGTTTTTTGACCCGTTAGCTCAGGTGGTAGAGCACTTGACTTTTAATCAAGGTGTCGAAGGTTCGAATCCTTCACGGGTCACCATTATTATTATATATTATTGCCTCGATGGTGAAATTGGTAGACACGTGGGACTTAAAATCCCATGGATGATGAATCCGTGCCGGTTCAAGTCCGGCTCGAGGTACCAGTATTAGGGGCCTTAGCTCAGCTGGGAGAGCGCCTGCCTTGCACGCAGGAGGTCAGGGGTTCGAGCCCCCTAGGCTCCACCAAATTTTATATTAGTTATTGTTGTCAAACAAAAAACTATAGATTATTTTTGGGTCTTTAATGGTAGTTATATTTATATATTTATAATAAATATTTTTGTTTGGCGGCGTAGCTCAGCTGGTTAGAGTGCACGGCTCATACCCGTGAGGTCGAGGGTTCGATCCCCCCCGCCGCTACCAGTTTGGACCCGTAGCTCAGTTGGTTAGAGCTACCGGCTCATAACCGGTCGGCCGTAGGTTCGAGTCCTACCGGGTCCACCATAAAATATTTGTTATAAAAAATAAAAGTATGCTATAATAGTGGAGGAATACCCAAGTCTGGCTGAAGGGATCGGTCTTGAAAACCGACAGGCTGTAAAAGGCGCGGGGGTTCGAATCCCTCTTCCTCCGCCATCAGATGTTTAATAATTTTAATATATCGCGGGATAGAGCAGTCAGGTAGCTCGTCGGGCTCATAACCCGGAGGTCGTAGGTTCAAATCCTTCTCCCGCAACCAATGGTCCGGTGGTGTAGGGGTCAACATGCCTGCCTGTCACGCAGGAGATCGCGGGTTCAAATCCCGTCCGGACCGCCAATTATTAGGCTCTGTAGCTCAGTCGGTAGAGCAAAGGACTGAAAATCCTTGTGTCGGCAGTTCGATTCTGCCCGGAGCCACCATTATATGGTGTAGACCAAATTAGGGGTCTTTTTTTTTGCACTTTTTTAAAGTAATTCCACATTTTTCTAATACTATAATGTGAAGAAGAATTTGGAGGACTAAAAATGAACATAAAATCAATGGCTATATTTAATAATATGGGTGAATTAGCAAGTTTTACATCAGATTTAGATGATCTTAGTTGGCAAATAGAAAAAGAATATTTAAAGGACAGAGTTGTATATTATTCAAAACTAAAGTTGTATCAAAAATTAAAAAAAATGTTTAATGATAAACAAATATCAATCTTTCCTTTAAAAGAAGAAGAGGTTATTACTTGGATAGATACATTGTGTCTTCTCAAAAGATTAATGATTCTACTCTTTAAAAAAGGAGTTCAGACAGATAAAATTTCAATTATCATGGAATATCCGTTGATATTTGGAAACCATATGAGAGCAGATTATTTACTTATTTATGATCATCTTCTCATAGTTCTTGAATTTGGAATGTTTAATCAAGATGAAAGAAGAAGTGAAGAACGGTACACTAAAAAACTTCAGGAGTCTATAAGTTATAGACAGTTATTATCTAACCTCGTTAGTGATAAAATTGATGTTGTAAATTATGTTATGATTTATAGACCTGAGTTTTGTCGATTAAATAAATTACGTATGGAAGAAAACATAGTTTATAATTCATCTGAGCTTGATAAGCTATGTAATTTTATAACACATTTAGTTAAATTACAGGATGAATCGAGACCCTTTAGTCAGTTAAATTATTTAGAAAGTATAAAATAGTTATTTTTGTTTTATTTTAAAGAAATTTATGTTATTATAATATTGATTATATTTGATATTCAAAATATTTGAAGGAGAAAATAAAAATGTCAGAAAAAATTGGTTTAGTAGTATGTGGTAATTCAGGAATTGACTACATGTCTTTAAATTATCCTGTTAAAGTAATTAGATCCACATTAAATTTAGATGGAAAAGAATATGAAGACTATGTTGATATTCAAGCAAAAGAGTTTTATAAATTAATTGAAGAAAACCCAAACATTGATGTTTCAACATCACAAACTTCTACTGGTAAAATTGCAAGTGTATATGAAGAATTAAAAGAAGAGGGATATACAGATGTGATTGTTGTTGTTATTTCTTCTAAGCTTAGTGGAACATATCAAGGCGCTATGTTAGCCAAAGATATGGTGAAAGATATTAATGTTTATGTAGTTGATTCTAGAAGTGTATCATATGGAGAAGCTTATTTAGTATTAGAAGCAATTAGATTAATAAAAGAAGGTAAGAAAAAAATAGAAATAATTGATTATTTAGAAAAAATAAGAGATCATATTTATATTTATGTTTTGGTAGACACATTGAAATTTTTAGTTAAAAATGGTAGATTATCTGCTACTAGTGGATTTTTGGGAACATTATTGAAAATTAAGCCGTTATTAAACATACAAAAAGATGGAAGTTTGGTTCCATATGAAAAAATAAGAACCACAAATAAGGCACAAAGCAGATTAATTGAAATAATTGAAGGAAACATTAAGGAAAAAAATGTTATAATGTTTATAGCATATACAAATAACAAAGAAAAGGCTCAAGAACTTAAAGATATCTTTCTAAAATATAGAAAAGATATAACAATCGAATTGGTACCACTTACGCCTGTTGTAGGAGCGCATGCTGGTCCAGGTACTTTAGGTATAGGCTATATCGAAATATGATAGTAGGTGATTTTTAGTGGTTTCTGCAAAAGAAGTTATTAATGAGTTGTTGGTAGATGTTTTTAATCATATCTTAAGTATAGAGGCTGAAGTTCTTAAAAATCGTGGAGTTAAACTTTCAATGACAGAAGTTCATGTTCTAGAAGCAATAAAAAATACAGAAGATCCTACGATGGGAAACATTGCTAATAAACTTAGGATTACTATGGGTACTTTAACAACATCAATAAATGTTTTGGTTAGAAAAAATTTCGTTAATAGATTTCGTGATGAAAACGATAGACGTAAAGTATACATAGAACTATTAGAATCAGCTTTGGAAGTTTTAAAAATCCATGATGAATTTCATGAAGAAATGGTTTCATCTTTACTCAAAGATTTAGACTTAGAGAAAGATGAATTACTTTTAAAATCGTTAGAAAATATAAGTAATTATTTTAAACAGCGTTATTAAAACACTCTTAGGAGTGTTTTTTTAATTTTTAATGAAAAATACCTTATTTCAAGTGTAAAAAAATGTTATAATAAATTGACATTATGGAGGTGTTAGAAATGAGTAAATACGTTTATGGCATTGACGTTGGGGGTACGAGTATTAAGATAGGATTATTTGATTTTAATACGACTAAGTTAATAAATAGTTTTGAAGTAAAGACACCAAATAAAGATGATGGAAAAGTCATCTTTGAAACTATTTATAAAAATATATTAGATAATAATCACAATCAAGAAATTGAGCTATCTAGTATATTAGGTGTTGGTATTGATGTACCTTGTCCAGTCAAGAATGGTTATGTAGAAAGTTGCGCAAATCTACATATAGCAAATATTAATTTAATTGATGAGATGAAAAAATATTTGCCAGGTAATATGGTTGTAACCATTGCTAATGATGCAACTATAGCAGCATATGGTGAAAATGCATCTTTGGATAAACCATATAATAATGCTGTATTAATTACCTTAGGAACTGGCGTCGGTGGTGGCGTCATTCTAGATGGTAAGATTGTTGAAGGTTCTACTGGGTTTGCTGGAGAAATCGGCCACATAAAAGTTTATGATGAAAGCGATAAAGTATGTGGATGCGGATCAAAAGGCTGTTTAGAACAGATATGCGGAACTGAAGGAATATTAGATTATACTAAAAAGTTGTTGATTTCACAAAGTTCCATGTTAGATACAAACAATCTCTCTGTAAAATCCATTTTTGATGCAGCAAAGGTTGGAGATGAGGTTGCATTAGAAACAATACATAGAGTTGCAAAATATATAGGTATCGCATCTAGTATAATTTCGATGGTGATTGAACCTGATATATTTATTATTGGCGGGGGAGTTTCAAAAGCTGGAGACTTCTTGTTAGAATTAATTCAAAAATACTATAAGGAGAATGCAAGATTCTCAACAGGAAAGATACCATTTAAATTGGCACAAACAGGTAATGATGCTGGTATGATTGGTTCTGCATTGCTTGTTAAGAGTTTGATTGCAACAGAATAATAATGGTAAATCAGTATCTAGGTGAATTTATTGCTTATGGAAAAACCTTTCATTATAAAACTCAACTTAGGAATAAACGATACACAAAAGATGAAACACTTAAAATTTACAACAAGATTTATGACTTGGTGGCTGAAAATTTAAGAAATCTATCACTAAGATTAAGAGAAGAAAACTATTTAGATGGAAATGAGGATTATTCAATTATATCAATGACATTTTTTTCTGCAAGTGTAAAAGATTACATGATGGATAAGATGTTCAACTCAACGCTATCATTTAGCGAAATTTATAATAAAGCAATAAATGAGTTCATTAAAAATCCAGAGCAAAATGTTTTATGGGGGTTTGCTTCCAAAGATAAAAAAGCATTTTATATGGAACAAATTATCGATTTGAAAGATCGAATCGTAAAGCAAATTAATAGATTAGTTTTGCATCATTTGATAGAAAATATAGATGAGAATATAATTATTGATGTTAATCATTTTGAAAAAGAATATTTATATAATTTACCAAATAATGTTGTAGGGTTTGTTTGTAGAAATTATGACAAACATATGCTTACTAGGGAACTCAGTTATTCTTATGAAATACCTATTGTTGCTACAACAAACAAAGTATATAAATCCAATGAAGTTCTTATTGATGGATATAAAAAGAGAATTTATCTTGATCCTAATAAAATTATTATCGATCAAGCATTAGAAATGAATCAAAGATTGATTTTTAATCCGAGCGAGGCTCCTAAATATGAATCTAAAATTATTAAGTTCTACGCAAATATAGTCGATAAAAGAGGAATTGATCTAGCTAAACTATCTACATGGTATTCTGGAGTAGCATCATTTAGAACTGAATATATGTACATTACTAAAGGATGTTTACCAACAAAGCAAGAACAAATAGAGATGTATACGTATTTATTAGAGTCATTTAAAGATAGATTGATACACATAAGAATACCAGATTTTAATGATCTTAAAAAACTTGACTACGAAAAAGACTTATATACTGAGATAGATTATATAAGAAGTTTCCAAAGAATATATCAAGATCATATTTCTGCAATAGCTGAAGCATCTAAAATTACCAATAAAAAGATCACTATAGTAGTTCCAATGATAAGAATAGGTAACGAAATTGATAGATGGAAAGACTTAATTGATGCATATGTTGATTACAGTTATAAGGGAGATATTAGACCGAATGTTGGTGTCATGATGGAAACCGAATCTGCTTTTAACTATTTTGAAGATTATAGACATGTCGATTCAGTTATTTTTGGGTTAAATGATTTTTTGGAAGAATCTTTAGAGATATCTCGATATGAGAAAATAGATAAAGAGGACTTTATGAGAGAAGCGTGGCACGATTTGGCGTGGTCACACCAATATTTCCGAAAAGCTAATATTAAACTTCTACATATAGTTTCGGGAAATGTACTCAAGCAAAAAGAGATTTTAAATAAGTTTATTAAAAAAGGTTTCAAGCATTTCGCTATACCTTTGTCATATATCAAAATTGCAGAAGAAGTACTGTATAAACATGAATCAACAAGAGGATCACATGTTGGCATTTATGCGAAGAGACAAAAAGATAAACTAAATAAATAAAAACAAAAAAAGAAGGTAAAAAAGGTTGCTTTTATCTTCTTTTTAATATATAATAGTAACGCTCGTGTGAATATACGAGAAGGCTGTGAAATGGGAGGTTGCCGACACACGGATACCCGTTGTCTATGTAGTTGGGTTTTTCCATGGAGCAAGTCTATACAAGATTATAGGCGAAAGGAGCTTTATAAAATGGCAAAAGATGTTATTAAAATTCGTTTGAAGGCTTACGATCACAGATTATTAGATCAAGCTGCTAAAAAGATTGTAGATAGCGCATTAAGAACAGGTGCTACTGTTCAAGGTCCGATTCCTCTTCCAACTGAAAAGGAAATCTTTACAATCTTACGTTCACCACATGTCAACAAAGACTCACGTGAACAGTTTGAACGCAGAACTCACAAGAGATTGATTCAAATTATTGATCCAAACCCAAAAACAATTAGTGCATTAATGGATATTGATTTACCATCAGGTATTGATATCGTACTAAAAAAATAATTTAAAAATTAGAAAGAGGTAAGAGTATGGCCAAAGGAATCTTAGGTAGAAAACTTGGAATGACACAAATTTTCGATGAAAATGGTGTATTAGTTCCAGTTAGCGTTATAGATGTGGCTGACAATGTAGTGCTTCAACAAAAGACTATCGAAACAGATGGTTATGTAGCAACACAAGTTGGTTTCGAAACTAAACGCGAAAAATTAAGTAACAAGCCTGAACAAGGGCACGTGAAAAAAGCTAATACAGCACCTAAGCGCTTCGTTAAAGAAATCCGCTTTAAAGAAGAGCTTAAAAATGAATTAGTGGATTTAGCTGTCGGAGACCTTGTTAAAACAGACTTATTTGAAGTAGGCGAAACTGTAGATGTTACAGGAACATCTAAAGGTAAAGGTTTTGCAGGAAGTATTAAGAGACACAATCAACATCGTGGACCTATGACTCATGGTTCTAGATATCATCGTGGATCTGGTTCTATGGGACCTATCAAAGGTAACATGAAGGGTAAGAATTTACCTGGACACATGGGACATGAAAGAGTAACTATTCAAAACTTGAAAGTTGCTGGTGTTGATGTTGAAAATCAATTATTGCTTATTAGCGGAAGCGTTCCAGGACCTAAAAAAGGACTTGTTATCGTTAGATCTGCTGTAAAAAGTGGTAAATAAGGAGGGTTAATATGCCAAAAATAGACATTTTAAATCAAACAGGTAAGAAAATTGCTGACCTAACCTTATCAGAACACGTATTCGGTATTGAACCACATCAACAAGCTTTATTTGATGTTGTCAATGCTCAAAGAGCAGCAATGAGACAAGGTACTCATGACGTTAAAAACCGTGGTGAAGTATCAGGTGGTGGTAGAAAACCATGGAGACAAAAAGGAACTGGTAGAGCTCGTCAAGGGTCAACACGTTCTCCACAATGGCGCCATGGTGGTGTAGTATTTGGACCAACACCAAGAAGTTATGCAATCAAGCTTAATCAAAAAGTTCGTCAATTAGCTTTAAGATCTGCATTATCATATCAAGCAGCTCAAGGTCAACTTAAGGTAGTTGACACGGTAGCATTAGACGAACCAAAAACTAAATTATTCCGTGAATTATTAAGTAGTTTAAATGTTGAAGGTAAAACTTTAGTAGTCGCAAAAACATTTACTGAAAATGAAGTGCTTGCAGCAAGAAATATTCCTACAGTAGCATTTTCATTAGTTGGTCATGTTAGCGTATATGACATTTTAAATTGTAAAAACTTAGTAATCACTAAAGATGCAGTTGAATCATTAGAGGAGGTATTAGGTAATGACTAAATATTATGAAATTATCAAAGCCCCAATTATTACTGAACAAAGTACACAATTGATTGAAAGTCAAAACAGATACACATTCAAAGTTGAAAAAAGTGCTAATAAAGTAGAAATCAAAAAAGCAATTGAAGCAATCTTTAATGTAAATGTTCTTTCAGTTAATACAGTTAACGTATTACCAAAGTTCAAAAGAATGGGTAAATACGAAGGTTATAAATCTGCTTATAAGAAAGCAGTAGTTAAAATTGCTGAGGGCCAAAAAATAGACGCCTTCACATTATAAGTGAAATATTAGAGGAGGTTTAACCAAATGGCGGTTAAAAAATACAAAGCGACCACAAATGGTCGTCGTAATATGAGTGTTTTAACATTTGAAGAAATTACAACATCTACTCCTGAAAAATCACTACTTGAGCCAATCTCTCGCACAGGCGGACGTAATAGTCAAGGTAAGATTACCGTTAGACATATCGGTGGCGGTGCGAAAAGAAAATATCGTGTAATTGATTTTAAAAGAAATAAAGACAATATTATTGGTAAGGTTGCTACTATTGAGTACGATCCAAACCGTACAGCAAATATTGCTTTAATTCACTATGTAGATGGTGAAAAAAGATATATCTTAGCTCCAAAAGGATTAGTAGTTGGTATGGAAATCCTTTCTGGACAACAAGTTGATATCAAAACAGGTAATGCACTACCAATTATGAATATTCCAGTTGGTACTGTAGTTCACAATATTGAACTTAGTCCTGGTAGAGGTGGACAAATTGCAAGAAGTGCAGGAGCATCTGCTCAAATTTTAGGACGTGAAGAAAAATACGTTCTAGTACGTTTGCAATCAGGTGAAGTACGTAAAATATTAGGTACTTGCCGTGCTACTATTGGTACAGTAGGAAACGAATCATGGGAATTAGTTAATATCGGTAAAGCTGGTAAAACTAGATACATGGGCATTAAGCCAACAGTTCGTGGTTCTGCAATGAACCCTAACGATCACCCTCATGGTGGTGGTGAAGGTAGAACACCAATTGGTAGAAAATCACCAATGACCCCTTGGGGTAAGAAGGCTCGTGGAGTTAAGACTCGCGATAGTAAAAAAGCGTCAAACGACCTAATCGTTCGTCGCCGTACGAAGTAGGAGGAAATTTATGGCACGTTCAGTCAAAAAAGGACCATTTTGCGATTTACATTTATTAACTAAAGTTCAAAAGCAAAATGCGGCAAACGAAAAGAAAGTTATCCAAACTTGGTCACGTCGTTCAACTGTTTTCCCTGATTTCGTTGGGCACACGATCGCAGTTTATAATGGTAAATCACATGTTCCAGTTTATGTAACTGAAGATATGGTTGGACACAAGTTCGGTGAATTTGCACCAACACGTACATATCATGGACATAACAAAGAAGATAAGAAAGCTAAGAAGAAGTAATTGGAGGAGAAAATGATGGAAACTAAAGCTATAGCTAAAACCGTTCGCATTGCTCCACGTAAGGCTAGATTGGTTATTGATTTAATCCGTGGGAAAAATATTAAAGAAGCACAAGCGATTTTAATGTTCACACCACGCGGTGCCTCACCAATTATTCTGAAAGTGCTTAACAGCGCAGTAGCTAACGCAGAGCATAATAATAATGCAAATATTGAAGATTTATATGTAAAAGAAGCATATGTTAACGAAGGTGTACGCCTAAAAAGACTTTTACCAAGAGCTAAAGGTCAAGGCGACATAATTAAGAAGAGAACTAGCCACATTACAGTTGTAGTGGCAGAAAAAGAGTAGGGGTGAAGAGACATGGGTCAAAAAGTTAATCCGATTGGTATGCGTCTTGGAATCATCCGTAACTGGGATTCAAAATGGTATGCTGACAAAAACAGTGTTCCAGCACTAGTTAAGGAAGATGCAAGCATTCGTTCATATCTAAATGATTTTTATAAAAAAGCCGCTGTTTCTCACGTTGAAATTGAACGCGTTAAAGGTAGAGGCGGAAAAGATCGTGTAAAAATCACTTTACACACTGCAAAACCTGGTATCGTTATTGGTCGTGATGCTGAAACAAAGAAAAAAGCGGTTATTCAATTAGAAAAAATAACTAATAAAGAAATCGTATTTAATGTTGTTGAAGTTAAACGTCCAGAAAGAGTTGCAACATTAGTTGCACAAAGCATTGCTGAGCAATTAGAAAACCGTGCGTCATTTAGACGTGTACAAAAGATTGCAATTCAACGCGCTCTTAAATCTGGAGCTAAAGGTGTTAAAACATTAGTTTCAGGTCGTTTAGGCGGTGCAGAAATGGCAAGAAGCGAAGGGTATTCAGAAGGTCAAGTACCTCTACATACACTTCGTGCTGATATTGATTATGCAACAGCTGAAGCAAATACAACTTATGGTATATTAGGTATCAAGGTTTGGATTTATAATGGTGAAGTTTTACCAGGCCAAACTAGAGAAGAAAACCTAAGAAAGTTAGATGAAAGAACACCAAATCCTAGACGTGGTGGTCGTAACAATCGTAACAACAAGGGAGGCAAATAATTATGTTAATGCCTAAAAGAACTAAGTTCCGTCGCCCACATAGAGTAAGTTATGAAGGTAAAGCAAAAGGAAGAAATGAAATTCTAAATGGAGACTTTGCATTAATAGCTTTAGAAGGGGCATGGATTACAAACCGTCAAATCGAAGCGGCTCGTATCGCTATGACTAGACATATGAAGAGATTAGGGAAAGTATGGATTAATATATTCCCGCATCTAGCAAAAACTAAAAAACCACTTGAAGTGCGTATGGGTTCCGGTAAAGGTGCTCCTGATCACTGGGTAGCGGTTGTTAAACAAGGTAAGATTATGTTTGAAGTAAACGGAGTTTCAGAAGCAGTTGCAAAAGAAGCTTTACGATTAGCATCACACAAGTTACCTATTAAGACAAAAATTGTTAAAAGAGGTGAGCAAGCGTGAAAGCGACAGAAATTAGAAAAATCAGCACAGTTGATTTAGAAAAACGTATCGTCGAGCTTAAAGCAGAATTATTCAACCTACGCTTTCAACTTGCAGTAGGACAACTTGAAAATACAGCTCGAATTAGTCAAGTTAAAAAGACGATTGCACAAATGAAGACAATCATCAGTGAACGTACTGAATAAGGAGGATACCATGGAACGTAAACAAAGAAAAGTATATACGGGAATTGTTGTATCTGACAAAATGGATAAGACGATTACCGTGGTTGTCGATACATACAAAAAGGATCCTTTATATGGAAAAAGTGTAAAGGTTTCTAAAAAATTTCATGCACATGATGAAGAAGGTTTAGCAGGTATTGGAGATAAGGTTTCTATTATGGAAACTCGTCCATTATCAAAAACTAAGAGATTCCGTCTCTTAGAAGTTCTTGCTAAAGCCGACTTAGTATAAGGAGGATATAAAACATGATTCAACAAGAAAGTAGATTAGTAGTTGCTGACAATAGTGGTGCTAAAGAAGTCCTTGTGATTAAAGTTTTAGGGGGAACCCGTCGTCGTTATGCTAATATCGGTGATATCGTTGTTGTTACAGTAAAAAAAGCAGCACCTGCTGGTATGGTTAAAAAAGGTGAAGTTTTAAAAGCTGTTATCGTACGTACGGTTAAAGGTCTTCGTCGCGCAGATGGCTCATACATCAAATTTGATGAAAATGCAGCAGTTATTATTAAAGATGATTTAAATCCACGTGGAACTCGTATTTTCGGGCCAGTGGCAAGAGAGTTAAGAGATAAGAACTTCATGAAGATCGTATCTTTAGCTCCAGAAGTATTATAAGGAGGTCTCGTCTATGTACATTAAAGCTGGAGATACAGTTGCAGTAATCGCTGGACGCGATCAATTTGTAACTGATAAAAAAGGAAATAAAACACGTAAGACTGGTCGCGTACTTCGTGTTTATACTAAAACAGATCGCGTATTAGTAGAAGGCGTTAATATCATTAAAAAACATCAACGTCCAACACAAGCGAATGATAAAGGCGGCATTATAGAAAAAGAAGCACCAATACATGTTTCTAACGTAGCTATTATCGATCCAAAAACTGGTAAACCAACTCGCGTTGGCTATCATGAAGTAGATGGTAAAAAAGTACGTTATGCTAAAAAATCAGGCGAAAGCCTTGATAAATAAGGAGTTTGAACAATGAGTGTAATTAAAGAAAAATACGAAAATGTTGTCAAACCCGAACTGATTAAGGCATTCAACTATTCATCAGTAATGGAAGTTCCAAAAATTGAAAAAATTGTAGTGAATATGGGTATCGGTGATGCAGTATTCAATCCAAAAGTTTTAGATGATGCAGTAGAAGAACTTCAGTTATTAACTGGACAAAAGCCTGTCATTACTAAAGCTAAAAAATCAATTTCTAACTTTAAATTAAGAGAAGGTATGCCTATTGGGGCAAAAGTAACCCTTCGTGGTGAAAGAATGTATTACTTCTTAGAAAAATTAGTTTCAATCGCACTTCCACGTGTTCGTGACTTTAGAGGCATCTCTGCAAATTCATTTGATGGTCGCGGAAACTACACTGTTGGTGTAAAAGAACAAATTATTTTCCCAGAAATTAGTTTGGATAAAGTTAAAAAAGTTCGCGGTATGGACATTGTAATTGTAACAACGGCAAAAACTGACCAAGAAGGACGCGCATTATTAAGTCAACTTGGCATGCCGTTTAAGAAGTAAGGAGGCGTATTATGGCTAAAAAATCAAAAATCGTAAAAGAAATGAAACGTCGTGAGATAGTCGAACGTTATCGTGATAAAGTTCAAGAGTTAAAAGCTAAAGGCGACTATGAAGGTCTACAAAATCTTCCTAGAAATGCATCAGCAACACGCTTGAGAAATCGTGATGCAATCGATGGCCGTCCACGCGGCTATATGCGCAAGTTTGGCTTGTCACGTTTAAATTTTCGTGAATTAGCACACAAGGGTGAACTCCCTGGTGTTAAAAAAGCAAGCTGGTAATTAAGGAGGAAGAAACATGGTTATGACTGATCCGATTGCGGATATGCTAACGCGTATTCGTAACGCAAATAGAATGCGTCATGAAAAAGTAGAAATGCCTGCTTCTCGTTTAAAAGCTGATATATTAACAGTTCTTAAAAAAGAAGGATTCATCGTTGACTACTCAGTAGCAAAAGACGGTGTACAAGGCAAGATTGTAGTTACTTTAAAATACACGGATACAAAAGAACGTGTAATTAAAGGCTTAAAAAGGATATCGAAACCAGGACTTCGTGTATATACATCTGTAGATGAATTACCAAAAGTTTTGAATGGGTTAGGGATTGCATTAATCTCAACATCTAAGGGTATCATGACAGATCGTGAAGCACGTTTAGCTCAAGTTGGCGGCGAAGTGCTTGCTTACGTTTGGTAAAATAAGGAGGAAATTATGTCACGTATAGGTAATAAAGTGATTCAAGTTCCTGCTGACGTTACTGTAACTGTTAGCCCTGAAAACTACGTAGTAGTTAAAGGTCCAAAAGGTCAACTTGAATTTCAATACAATCAAAATTTAACCATCAAATTGGAAGGTAACGAAATTACAGTTACTCGTCCAAATGATGAAATATTTTCAAGAAAAATCCACGGAACAACTCGTGCACTTATTCAAAATATGGTCACTGGTGTTAAAGATGGATTTAAAAAACAACTAGAAATTAAAGGTGTTGGTTACAGAGCATTGTTACAAGGCAACACCGTAGTATTAAACATGGGCTTTTCTCACCCAGTAGAACTAGAGATACCAGAAGGCGTTACAGTCACTATTCCTAAAAACACTGAAGTTACAATTGAAGGTGCAGATAAACAAGCCGTAGGCGAGTTTGCAGCTAAAATCAGAAGTGTTAAAAAACCAGAACCATATCTTGGAAAAGGTATTCGTTATGTTGGGGAATATGTACCTCGTAAAGCTGGAAAGACTGCTAAGTAAGGGAGGACATCAATATGATTAAGAAAATTTCAAAGAATGAATCAAGAATGAAACGTCATCTTCGTATTAGAAAAATTGTAAGTGGTACTGTTGAACGCCCAAGATTAAGCGTTTATCGTTCTAACAAAGCAATTTATGCTCAACTTATCGATGATGTCAATCAAACGACTTTATTTAGTGCTCGTAGTCAAGAAGCAGGTCTTGCACATTCAAATATGGATGCTGCTAAGGCAGTTGGAAAATTAATCGCCGAAAAGGCACTTGCTGGTGGTGTTAAACAAGTAGTATTTGATAGAAGTGGTTATTTATACCATGGACGCATCAAAGCTCTTGCAGATGCAGCACGTGAAGCAGGACTACAATTCTAAGGAGGAAAGCGTACATGGCTAGAGAAAGATTTAAAAAACAAGAACAAGACAATCAATTCGAAGAACGTGTTGTTTCAATAAACCGTGTAACCAAAGTTGTTAAAGGTGGACGTCGTTTCCGTTTTGCAGCCTTAGTTGTAATCGGTGATAAAAATGGTCAAGTTGGATTCGGTACTGGTAAAGCTTCTGAAGTACCTGATGCAATCAAAAAGGCTATCGAAAGTGCTAAAACTAATTTAATGACTGTACCTTTTGTAGGAACAACAATTCCTCATCAAGTTACAGGTGTATATGGAGCAGGTAAAGTATTCTTAAAACCAGCTTCAGAAGGTACTGGAATTATTGCTGGTGGGGCGGTTCGTGCTGTATTCGAGCTTGCTGGCATTAATGACATCTTATCAAAATCTATAGGAACATCTACACCAATCAACATGGTGCGCGCAACATTTGCTGGACTTAAGGAATTAAGAACTGCAGAACAAGTTGCTAAACTACGCGGTGTCGATGTATCGGAGTTGGTATAATATGAAATTAGAAGTCAAATTAACAAGATCTTTAATTGGTAGAAAACCAAACCAAGTTAAAACAGCACATGCATTAGGACTAAAAAAAGTAAATCAAGTTGTAGTTAAAGAAGCTAATGATGCCGTAGTTGGTATGATTAAGACTATTTCACACTTGGTTACAGTCAACGAAGTAGAGTAAGGAGGTAGAACCATGTTAAATGAATTAAGACCCGTAGAAGGTGCTCGAAAAAAACGCAAACGTTTAGGTAGAGGACCAGGCAGTGGTACCGGTGGAACCTCAGGTAAAGGTGACAAAGGTCAACTTGCTCGCTCAGGTGGTGGAACTCGTCCAGGATTTGAAGGGGGACAACTTCCATTTTTCCAAAGACTTCCTAAAAGAGGTTTTAAAAATGTTAACCGCAAAGAATTCGCTGTTATCAATATGTCTGATTTAAACTTATTTAATGACGGAGATGTTGTAACACCAGAAGCATTAATCGCTAAAAATGTTTTAAAGAAACTACAATCAGGCGTTAAAGTATTGGCGAATGGTACTCTAGAGAAAAAATTGACTGTTAAAGCTCATGCATTCTCAAAATCTGCTGAAGAAGCAATCGTCAAAGCCGGTGGAACAGTAGAGGTGATCTAAAGTGTGGTTACGTATAAAAAGAATTCTAAGTAACAAAACTGTAATGCTTAGACTAGCATTCACATTAGCAATATTATTAGTTGTTAGAATTGGTAGTCATATTACGGTCCCACTTTTTAATACACAAGCAATTGTCGACTTCATGACAAACAGTGGAAGTTTCGTTGCAATTTTGAATAACTTTAGTGGTCAATCACTAGAAAGATTTTCAATTTTAGCATTAGGGATTTCTCCATACATCACAGCATCAATTGCTATTCAGTTATTACAAATGGTTATTCCACAATTAAAAGAGTGGAGTGAACAAGGTGAAACTGGTAAACAAAAAACTAACCAACTTACTAGATATCTAGCAATTGGGTTAGCATTCTTACAAGGATACGCATTAATTATTGGTGTATCAACTGGCCCAGGTACTGTGTTAATTCCAAGTTTAGAAGCATCTATCACATCAAGTGGTATTAGATATTTCTTCTATATTTATATGGCATTAGTTATGGCTGGTGGTACAGCACTTATGATCTGGCTAGCTGGATTAATTACCAAAAAAGGTGTAGGTAATGGGACTTCATTACTAATTGTTGCTGGTATTGTCACAAGTTTACCAACAATGTGGACAACATTATGGACAAAATACATCGTTAATGGTACATCTGGATGGTCTATCGTTTGGTTTATCTTTATATTATTGATGTATTTCGGTATTTTACTAGGTGTCGTTTATATGCAAATTGCAACAAGAAAAATTCCTGTTCAATATGCAAATCGTCAAGGTAAATCTGACTCAAATATTCCAATGAAGATAAATAGTGCTGGTGTTATTCCTGTAATTTTCGCTCAAACAATTATGAGTATTCCGCTAACAGTAGCTGGATTTGCTGGTGGTGCATCAGGTGGGAATTCTTGGATTAATAACATCTTTAGTTCACAAAAACCAATTGGATTTATCATTTATGTAATATTGATTATTATATTTACATTCTTCTACTCATTTATGACAATCAACCCTGAGAAGATTGCAAATAACTTATCAAATTCAAATGCATATGTTCCAGGTATTAGACCAGGACAAGATACACAAGATTTTGTTGCAAAACTATTATTCAAAATTACCGTTATCGGTACAACTTATCTAGTAATCCTTGCTGTATTACCAATCATCACATCCGTATTATTCGGGTTTGAAGGTAATGAAGCACAAGCGATCACTTTAGGTGGTACAAGCTTATTAATTATCGTAGGTGTTGCTATAGAAACCACACAACAAATCGAAACAGATGCAAGTCAAACAGATTATAGCGGCATTTTTAAATAAGATAGGATGATGCGTATGCGAATCATAATTATGGGTCCACCTGGTGTAGGCAAGGGCACAGAAGCAGAAATCTTAGTTAAACATTACAATATTCCACACATCTCAACAGGAAATATCTTTAGAGAATTATTTCATGAAGATACAACTATAGGAAAAATAGCGAAATCATATATTGATCGAGGCGAACTAGTACCAGACGATATTACAAATGAAATTGTTCGTCAAAGATTAAGTAAAAATGATGTTGAAAAGGGATTTCTATTTGATGGATATCCTAGAAATATTGAACAAGCAAAAGCGTTCGACCAAATTCTTGATGAAAAAGGATGGAAACTTAATGCTGTTATCAATATACAAGCATCTGATGATTTAATTATTAATCGCATCAGTGGACGTAGAGTATGTAAAAACTGTGGATCAATTTATCACATGTCTAACAAACCTCCTCAAGTAGAAGGTGTATGTGACAAATGTGGTGGTACATTGATTCAAAGAGACGATGACAGTAAAGAAACGGTTTTAAGAAGATTAAAAATCTATTATGATCAAACTAAACCTGTGATCGGATATTATAAAAATTCAGGATTAATGGTCAATGCAGATGGCTCACAAGCAATCGCAAAGACAAATGCTGATATTATGAAAGTATTAGGTGAGATGAATTGATTCAAATCAAATCAAAACGCGAAATCGAGCTGATGCGCGAAGCTGGACGCATCTTAGATCAAACAAGAAAAATGCTAGAAGCATATATTAAACCTGGCGTTACAACGCATTATCTCGATCAGCTCGCCGAAAATTATATCAAAAGTCTTGGAGCTGTCCCATCATTTAAGGGTTATCATGGCTTTCCAGGATCCATATGTGCTTCAGTCAATGAAGTTGTTGTTCACGGTATTCCTTCTACAACAAAAGTGTTAAAAGAAGGCGATATCATCACATTAGATTTTGGTGTCAACTATAAAGGTTATCATGCTGATTCTGCAACAACTTATCCAGTTGGAAAAGTAGATGAAGAGATTGAAAAACTTCTAAAAGTAACAGAAGAATCTTTATATGTTGGATTAGAACAGGCAAAACCTGGTAATCGTGTATCAGACATATCACATGCAATTGAAGCATATGTTAAACCACATGGTTATGGAATTGTCGAAGAGTTTACAGGGCATGGTATTGGCAGAGAACTACACGAAGAACCATATGTTCCAAATTTTGGACAACCGCATCAAGGGCCACTTTTAAAGCCCGGCATGACATTTTGTGTAGAACCTATGATCAACTTGGGTACCAAACGTGTAAAAGTATTAAAAGATAATTGGACAACAGTTACAATCGATCGCAAACCAAGTGCTCATTTTGAACACATGATTGTGATTACGGAAACTGGATATGACATTTTAACATCATTAATAAAGGAGTGAACCTATGGCAAGAGAAGATTTAATTGAAGTAGAAGCAAGAGTTATTGAAGTACTACCAAATACAAAATTTAAAGTAGAACTTATACAAAATGGCCATATAGTATTGGCTCACGTTTCTGGTAAAATCCGCATGCACAACATACGCATTTTACCTGGTGATAAGGTAACAGTAGAATTGTCACCATACGATTTGACACGCGGTAGAATAACATACCGCCGTAAATAAGGAGGAACACTTATGAAAGTGAGAGCATCAGTTAAAAAAAGAAGTGAAGACGATATTATCGTTAGACGTAAAGGTAAAGTTTACGTTATTAATAAAAAAAATAGAAGACATAACCAAAGACAAGGTTAATAAGGAGGAACTATGGCAAGAATAGCAGGCGTTGACATTCCACGCGACAAGCGCGTCGTGGTTTCGTTGACCTATATATACGGTATTGGATTATCAACATCCAAAGAAATCCTAAAAAATGCTAACGTTAATGAAGACACTCGTGTTAAAGCATTAACAGAAGATGAGTTAAATCGCATTCGTACAGAAATAGGAAATTTCCTAGTTGAAGGTGATTTACGTAGAGAAATTACATTAAACATTAAACGTTTAATGGAAATTGGTTCTTACAGAGGCATGCGCCATCGTAGAGGATTACCAGTTCGTGGACAAAACACAAGAAATAACGCACGTACTAGAAAAGGTAAACCTAAGGCAATTGCTGGTAAGAAGAAATAAGGAGGAATAAATCATGGCACGTAAAAAAACAACTAAACGTAAAGTAAGAAAAAATATTCCCCTTGGTGTTGCACATATTCATACAACTTTTAACAATACAATTGTAACAATCACAGATGTTGATGGAAATGCTATTGCTTGGAGCAGTGCAGGTGCACTAGGTTTCAAGGGAAGTAAAAAATCAACGCCATTTGCTGCACAAATGTCTGCAGAAGCTGCAGCTAAATCAGCAATGGATAATGGCATGTTGAGAGTAGAAGTTTCAGTTAAAGGACCTGGTCCAGGACGCGAAGCAGCTATTCGTTCATTGCAAGCAGCAGGATTGGAAATTACTGCAATTAGAGATGTAACACCAGTACCACACAATGGATGTAGACCACCTAAACGTCCACGTGGATAATCTTAAGGAGGGGTAACTAGTGAAAGATTTAAAGTTCGAAAAACCAACCGCAGTTGAAGAAATTTCAAAAGATGGGCATAAAGGACGCTTTGTCATTAAGCCATTAGATCGTGGGTATGGTATTACTTTAGGTAATGCACTTCGTAGAGTTTTACTATCATCATTACCAGGCGCAGCTATTGTAAACATTAAAATCGATGGTGTTGAACATGAGTTCTCAACTATCGAAGGTGTTTATGAAGATGTTATGGGTATTGTGTTAAACTTGAAAAAAGTAATTTTTAAGGTTGACTCAACGGATCCTGAATTTGAACAAAAACTTGAATTATATATGGTCGGAGCAGGTAAAGTTACTGCTGCTGATTTTAATCATGTTGATGGTGTTGAAATCGTCAATCCAGATCAAGAGATAGCAAATTTAGCTGATTCAGGTAGACTTTCTATGGAAGTTACTGTAAGAAGAGGCGTAGGCTATGTGAGTGCTGAAAAAAATAAAGCATTTACTAGAAATGAAAAAAGTGTTATCCCAATTGACTCAATTTACACACCAGTAAGTCGTGTGTCTTATCATGTTGAAAAAACATTAAGAGATAATGATGAATTGGCATTAGATATTGAAACTAATGGTGCTATAGAAGCAAAAGATGCGCTTGCATTAGCATCAAAAATGCTTATTGATTATTTCAATGTTATCGTTGAAATTAGTGAGCAAGCTCAAGAGTCTGATTTCATTTATGAACAAGAAGAAGAGCCAGTTAATAAAAAACTAGAATTAACAATTGACAAATTAGATTTATCTGTAAGACTATACAATAGTTTAAAACGTTCAGGTATTTCAACAGTTGCACAGATTGTTAGTCAATCAGAAGAAGACGTAATGAGATTTAGATCATTAGGTAGAAAATCTTTTAAAGAATTGAAAGAAAAATTATTAGAGCATGGTCTAGAATTTAAGAATTCTTCAAACAAAGAATCAAAATTTCATTTAGACGATGAAGAGAAGGAGTAAATCATGGCTTATAGTAGATTAAGACGCAATAGCGATCAAAGAAAAGCTTTATTACGTGACTTAGTAACTGACATCATTATTAATGAAAGAATTGTTACTACAGAAGCTAAAGCAAAAGAATTAAGAAAACTTGCTGATAAAATGATTACTTTAGCTAAAGATGGTTCCTTAAGTGCAAGAAGACAAGCAGCTGAAACCGTTCGTCCTGAAGAAGTCAAAGAAGGTCAAGATGCGTTACAAAAGCTATTTTCTGAACTTGGACCAAGATACCAAGATAGAAATGGTGGCTATACAAGAATCATTAAAACAGTTCCAAGACGTGGCGATGCTGCGCCAATGGCTATTATTGAATTCGTATAATTATACAAACAAGCTTCGGCTTGTTTTTTTTCTAGAAGTAATATGTAGTTTTTAAACTTGTCATTTTTTCTTAAACATATTACAATAGGTATGCAAGTGGACTTAGAGAAAAGAGGTTTACGATGATGAAATATCTAAAAATATTAAGTTTCGTTTTGGTATTATTTTTTATGATCGGATGCGAAGAAAGCAATCCATCTTATACAACTGAAGAAATTATTGAATCTATAGAAATTGGTTATCAAGAAAGTGATAACCAAAATCATGTGACAAAAAGTTTAAACTTTCCTTTAGAATCATCCTTAGATTCAAATATAAAAATATCATGGATTAGTGATCAACCTTCTGTTATCGATTATTTCGGGACAGTTAATAGACCAGATGACGATACAGTGGTTGATGTGACTTTTACTGTTGATAATTATGGATCGAAATTTTCACAAGTTTTATCATTTACTGTGATTGGTAAAAATCAAGTGATTGAAACAACTTATACAATAAACTATTATTTACAAAATTTAGAAAATGATGAATATACGTTATCTGATTCGAAAGTCATATTAAGTGAAGTTGGAGATAATATAGTGATAAATCCAGTCAATCAGACAGGATATACATTAAATACTAATGTAAGTATCTTAGCTGGTAAAGTGATTGAAAATGGTGATTTAACACTAGACATTTATTATGATAGAAATGTTTATCAAGTGGAACTACTTGATGGATCAACTGTTATTGACACATTATCAGTGAAACATGGTGATGTTATCGCTTTAGATAATCCAGAAAAAGACGATTTTGATTTTGTAGAGTGGAGAAAAGAAGGATCAACAGCTCCATTTGACTTTGATCAAGTGATCACTTCTCATTTAGTATTAAACGCGATATTTAAAGCAAAAGATGATCCATATGTTTATACGGGTTATTATCAAGGTGCAGATGGATTATATGGTCTTGATTTAATAAGTTTTCTAAATAATTTGATTAGTGACTATAAGTATTATTCTTATGATGCAGCTAGATATATTTTAGATGAAACTGATGCTGACCCTAATAATTCAAATAATGTTATTCTAGTATACTCTGGGGAGTCTATAAGTAATGAGTGGGATTGTGCAGGAGGAACCTGTGTGTGGAACAGAGAACATGTATGGCCACAATCATTGTTAGGCTATGATACAACTATGTCTTCAGATATACATAACCTAAAACCTTCTGATCCTAGTTATAATTCTTCTAGAGGTAACAAGTATTTTGGAAATGAAACAACTCCACAAACTTATGAACCTAGAGATGAAGTCAAAGGTGATATTGCAAGAATTTTATTTTACATGGATATTATGTATGATGAATTGTCTTTAATTAATGCTAACGAAGGAACTACATATGAAATGGGCAAACTCGAAGTATTATTAGAGTGGCATGGATTAGATCCAGTTGATGATTTTGAAAGAAACAGAAATGAAGTCATATATTCATATCAAAATAATCGAAATCCATTTATTGATCATCCAGAATTTGTGGATAAAATATATGATGATAACACATCACAAACAAGTCTTGAAATTCCTCATGGAATTTTAGAACATATGATTTTAGAACAAAATCGTGTATAATTAAGAGTATAAGGAGTGAATAAAATGAGATTTAGAACTTTTGGAAAAACAGGGATTAAAGTATCAGAAATTTCACTTGGTACATGGCAATTAGGGTCAAAATGGGGAGATCCATTTGATGAAGAAATTGCAATAAAAACTTTAGATGCTGCCATTAAGACTGACATTAATTTGTTTGATACAGCTGATGTTTATCAAGGCGGTATGAGTGAAAAGACAATTGGTAAATTTATTAAGACGATTAATGAAAGACCATTTGTTATTACTAAAACAGGTAGAAGATTAGAAAAACAAACAAAAGAAGGCTATTCTGAAGAAAACTTAAGAAAATTTATTGATGATAGCAGAAAAAATCTAGATATGGAAACACTAGATATGGTATTACTACATTGCCCACCTACTGATGTATATTATATGCCTGAAGTATTTAAGTTGTTAGATCAACTTAAAGAAGAAGGTAAAATTAAGCATTATGGTGTCAGTGTAGAACGTATTGAAGAAGGCTTAAAAGCCATGGACTATGAAGGCGTTGATGCCATTGAAATCATCTTTAATATGTTTAGATTAAGACCTATTGAACAGTTTTTTAAAATTGCTCAAGAGAAAAAAGTTGGTATTATCGTAAGAGTTCCTTTAGCTAGTGGTCTTCTTACTGGTAAATTTACAAACAAATCATCTTTTGGAAAAGATGATCATCGTACATTCAATAGAAACGGTGAAGCATTCGATAAAGGTGAAACTTTCTCTGGTGTAGAGTTTTCAAAAGGACTTGAAGCAGTTGAAGAACTGAAAAAAGTATTTAACACTAACAATTTAACAGCTATTGCCTTAAGATGGATATTAATGTTTGATGCAGTATCAACGGTTATTCCTGGTGCTAGTAAGCCAGAATACGTCTATGATAATGTAAACGCAACATTACTACCTCCTTTAACAAAGGATCAAATGAAAGCAGTTGAAGAAATTTACAATAAATATATTAAAGATCCGGTTCATTATATTTGGTAAATAAAAAAAGCATGATTTTTAAAAATCGTGCTTTTCTTTTTTAATAAAAATGATTATTCAAAATCTAGATCTAGGACAACTTGTTTCTTAGGATTAATATCTAAATAGAAATTAGCATGTGCTAATTGATAGTATGGATAAACGAAAAATAAACCAACACCAAATGTCAACACACCTAATAGAAACCAACCAATAAAACTAAACTGCAATGCAAAGAGTCTAAATTTGTGCCCCTTCATCAGTTTTTCACTTTCTTTTATGGCGTCTAGAAAATCAATATCTGGATTATCAGCGATAATATAATGGGTCATACTATATGCATAATATTTAATGATTCCAGGAATGATTAATAATAATGCCCATAAGAAAACAAAGATACCAATAAGTATATTTGCAACTATAGAAGTGACTAAACTCTTTTTGAATCCTTCAATAAGTAGTTCGAAGTTTTTACCTTCGCTATTATTTCGTGCAACATCTAATAAGTAATAAGATTGACCAACAAGCATCGGTCCAACTAAGATAAAGACAAGTGGCATACTTGCAGTTGATACAGCAATTACAATGAGAGTGGCTACCAAAACAGACCAATAAGATATTTTTAGTTGATTCCAAGTTTGAACACGTATTTCCCTGCTACTTTTAAACATAAATGTACCTCCTATTTGCATTTATTATATCACAAAAACAAATAAATCATTTAAAATTATAAAAAATTATAAAAAATTATTCACAAATATTAATAAAAGTGATACAATATAGATGGAAGAAATGAAACGGAGGGCATTTATATGTTATTAATTAAGAATATGTCAAAAAGTTATGATGGTGTTAAAAAAGCCTGTGATACGATTAATCTAGAAATTGAAGCAGGTGATATTTATGGTTTTGTTGGACACAATGGTGCTGGAAAAACAACACTCCTAAAATCAATTTGTGGGATTATTGATTTTGATGAAGGCGATATTACAGTCTTAGGTAAATCAATAATAAAAGAACCTTTAGAAGTCAAAAAGCAAATTGCATATATTCCTGATAACCCGGATGTATATGAATCACTGACTGGTGTTCAATATTTAGAGTTTATAGCAGATGTTTTTCAGGTGAATCAAGATAGAAGAAGAGAACTCATCGAAAAATATGCGAATATGTTTGAAATTTCGGATGTTTTACAAAATCCAATTTCATCATATTCACACGGGATGAAACAAAAAATTGTTGTCATTAGTGCACTTATACATGAACCTAAGTTATTACTATTAGATGAACCATTTGTAGGGTTAGATCCTAAAGCAAGTTTCTTATTAAAAGAAGTATTTAAAGATATGGTAAATCATGGAACAGCCATATTCTTTTCTACACATGTTTTAGAAGTCGTTGAAAAATTATGTAACAAAGTTGCAATCATAAAACAAGGGAAAATTGTAGCACAAGGCTTAACAGAAGAAATTATATCTAATCAATCCTTAGAAAGTATCTTTATGGAGATAGCTAAAGAATCATGAAATTATCAAGATTAATACAGATTCAATTAAAAAACAATTTTTCCTTTAAGAGATTTTTTGGATTTGATTTAAAAAAGAATAAAGCAAAAGCAATACTTATTGGACTGGCTATCGTTTATGCGATAGGCGCATTGATAGCTACATTTGGGTATATGTTTTTTGACCTAGGTGGTATGCTTAAAGAAATTAATCAAACACATTTATTGATTAGTTTTTCAACTGTTTACGCACTTGCTTTTTCCATGATTTCAGTTTTACTTAGAGCAAGTGGGTATTTGTTTTACTATAAAGATTATGATATTTTAGCACCATTACCTATACATTCTAGGAAACTATTTATTTCTAAATTAGTTGTGCTATTGACAATGATCTATTTTGTTAATTTTATTATCGCACTACCTATTATGTTTGCATACTTTTATTGGGAAGGATTCAATATTTTAAGTTTATTGATTTATATCATCGGTTTTCTTTTAATTCCATTGATTCCTACAATAGTGATGTCCTTGTTATCATTAGGTATTTCATTATTCACATCAAAATTAAGATATAGCAAGATTATCAATCTGATCATTATGGTTATCGTATTTATAGGGATTATGGCTTTGTCTACATCAATGAGTAATACAACAGTTAATCCATTAACGGGACAGATAGATTTATTCACAAATATAACAAAATATTATCCACCATTTAAATGGTTTAATCAAGCAGTTTATGAAAATTCATTACTAGATTTGCTTTGGTTAATTGGATCTCATATCCTTATATTTGGCATAGCAATTTACTTTATAGAAAAGCTAGCAGAGTTTACGAATAAAAGAGGTATCAGAAGCCATATCATTTATAAACAAAAAAAATTATCTTACCAACAAAAACCAGTTGTTCAAAGTTTAGTAGAAAAAGAATTTAAGAAGTTTTTTGGAAGCGCGCTATATGCACTTAATTCAGGTGTTGGACTAGTCATGTTAGTTGTTTTAGCGATTGCAAGTCTTATCTTTAAAGCAGATGTTGAGGGCATGCTATCACAAGAACTAGGATTTGCTCTAAACGCAGAAATCATGCTCATTGTCGTCTTTGGATTTGTTATTGGTATGACTTATACACCTGCTATTAGTTTGTCTTTAGAAGGCAAAAATCTGTGGATTTTAAAAAGTCTACCTATATCCGCTTCTTATGTGATGTTCTCAAAAATTGTATTTAATTTAATTCTCATATTACCTATTGCAATAACGAGTTTAATCATGCTAGGTATTTCATTATCTATACCATTTGTTAACATTATTTTGTTAATGTTATTAATTATAGCATTCTCAATATTAACATCTTGTTTAGATGCAGTGATTAATCTATATCTTCCAAAATTTGACTTTCAAAATGAAACTGAAGTTATTAAACAAAGCGCTGGTGCGTTTTTAGGTATCTTTGGTACATTCGGTGTGCTTATTACATTTGGTGTTGCTTATTACTTTATCAGTGATTATATTTCTCTTGAAGTTAGTATAATCTTATTAACAGCATTATCAGTAATTTTAACAATTCCGTTTGTATATATCATAAAAACCAAAGCAACAAAACTATTCTTAAAGTATTAACTATACTGTAGATATATAACATGTTATAATATTAAGTAAAAGATAGGAAGAGGATAACTTATGAAATTTAGCGAATATAAATACCAAAGACCTGATCTAGATCAGGTAAAAAAAGATTTAGAACAAGAGTTAAATCTAATTGGAACAGACCAAACACTTGAGGTAGAAAAAAAAGCAATTCATAAAATTTTTGAGATCAATGATAAAATCGGATCACTAGCAGTATTGGTTTCTATTCGAAACAGTTTAGATACTAAAGATGAATTTTATGAAAAAGAACAAGAGTTTTTCGATGAAAATGGACCATTTTTACAACAATATGAACATACATTTAATCTAAAACTACTTAAGTCTAAGTATAGAAAAGAACTTGAAGAAGAACTCGGATCACTTATTTTTAAGCGTGCTGAATTAGCTCAAAAGACTTTTAAACCTGAAATTATTCCCGATATGCAAAAGGAAAACAAACTATCAACTGAGTATGGTAAATTAATAGCATCTGCGGAAATCAAATTCAAAGATGGTATCTATAACTTAAGTCAAATGGCTCCTTTTATTCAAGATAAGGATAGAGAAACCAGACATCAAGCACAGCTAGCTGTCTCTAAATTTTTTGAAGAGAATGAAGCACAACTTGACCGTATTTATGATGATATGGTTAAAGTGAGACATCATATTGCAAAGACATTAGGATATGAAAATTTCGTACAATTAGGGTATGACAGATTTGGTCGTACAGACTATAATTTTGAAGATGTAAAGAAATATCGTGATCAAATTTATGAAGACATTGTACCACTAGTGACTGAATTAACAGATAGAAAAGCTAAAAGATTAGGTATTGAAAAACCTAAATCATATGATTTAGCACTATCATTTTTATCAGGCAATCCAACACCTAAAGGTGATAGAGACTGGTTAGTTGAAAGAGCTAAAACAATGTATAGTGAAATGAGTAGAGAAACTGATGAATTCTTTAACTTTATGGTGGATCGTGATTTACTTGATTTAGATAGTAAACCTGGTAAACAAGGTGGAGGATATTGTACATATATTCCAGAATATAAGTCACCATTTATTTTTGCTAACTTTAATGGTACTTCACATGACGTAGATGTATTAACTCATGAAGCTGGACATGCATTCCAAGTATATTCAAGTAGAGATTTATTGGCAGAATATCGTTGGCCTACAATGGAGGCAGCAGAAATACATTCAATGAGTATGGAATTTTTAGCATGGCCATGGATTGATCAATTCTTTTTAGAAGACACTGAAAAATATAAATTTAATCATCTAGCTGGCGCTGTATCATTTTTACCTTATGGTGTGTTAGTCGATGAGTTCCAACATGAAATTTATCAAAATCCAGAATTAACACCTAATGAAAGAAAAGCAGTGTGGAGAAGATTAGAACAAAAATATATGCCATTTAAGGACTATGGAGATGATTCATTCTTAGACAAAGGTACATTTTGGTTTAGACAAGGTCACATTTTTGGTTCGCCATTTTATTATATAGATTACACACTTGCTCAAGTGTGTGCATTCCAATATTGGATTATGAGTCAAGAAGATCGTGAAAAAGCTCTTGAAAGTTATTTAAATCTTTGTAAATTAGGCGGTTCTAAGAGTTTTGTAGAACTTGTTGAATCTGCAAAATTGAAAAACCCATTTATTAAAGGTACAGTTAAAGAGATCGTAAAACCAATTAGAACTTATCTAGATCAAGTTGACGATACAAAATTATAATATATGAAATTTAAAATATTACAGTTTTTGATTGTAGCTGGTATGATATCTTGTCTATTTTTCCCAATGTTTGATGTTGATGGAATAAGTATTACAGGTTTTGAAGGTATGTTTTCCAAAGATATACTACTTTTCGGAAATATTATTATAATCTGTATTGTATTACTAACAGCAGTACATTTTGTTTATACATCACTAAGTTTATTTGCAAAAAATGAACAAGAGTTGTATAAAAGCATAATGAACGGTATTGTAAGTTTAAATTCAATTTTCGGATTGTTACTAGTTACATTCACAGGACTTATTCTAGGGTGGCTTTCTATAGTTTTTGTAGCACTGATGATTATATCAGCGTTAATTAGATACAAATTTTTAACCTAAATATTTGAAGCTCATACAGTCTATGTTTGAGCTTTTTTCTTTTATTTTTAAGCTTCAATATATGTTATAATAAATATGATATGGAGTGATAATATGGCAAATAAAGTCTGTGTAATTGGTGCAGGAGCAAGTGGATTATTAGCTGCAATTTCCGCTAAAAATCATGGAGCTGATGTATACATTTTAGAAAGAAATATAAAGATTGGTAGAAAAATTTTAGCAACAGGAAATGGTAGATGTAATTTTACAAATGTAGATGCAACTGAACATCACTATAATCATCCAACTTTTGTCAAACATGTTTTTGAACAATTTAGTCCAGAAAAAACCTTGCAATTTTTTGAGACACTTGGCATAGTACCAAGAATTGAAGAAGAAGGAAAGACTTATCCACTTTCAGAACAAGCATCTAGCATTGTTGAAGTGTTAGCATATGAAATAGAAAGACTTGGTATTCAAGTTAATTACGAGCAATTAGTTAATTATGTAACTAAGCACAACAATGGATACAAGATAGAAACACAATCTAAAACGTTTTATGCAGACAAGGTTATTATATCTACTGGTGGTATGGCACTTCCAAAAAGTGGAAGCGATGGCATGGGCTATCAGTTTGCAAAAAGTTTTGGTCATCATATCACAAATGTGTTTCCTGCTTTAGTTAAGCTAGAATTAGACTATCCTTATCTCAAACAAATGGATGGTGTAAAAGTCAAAGCTAAGGTGGAATTAATTTATCAAGATCAATCTATACATGTTGAATTTGGGGATGTTTTGTTCACTAAATATGGCATATCTGGTCCAACAATTTTACAAATATCTAGAAAAGCAAACGAATTATTAGAGTCTAAACAAAAAGCTTATATTAAAGTTAAACTTATAGAAAATCTGCAATATAAAGATCTAATTATGAGATTTAAATCACAACAAGGTAAGTCCATTGAAATGGCTTTGATAGGACTTATACCGAAAAAGCTCATACATCCAATTTTAAAAGAAACTGGATTAAAAAACTTTAATGAATATGTTGAAAACATTCCAGGAAAGTTAATGAGCAAATTAATCAATTTGTTATTTGATTGGAGATTTTTAATCATCGGTAGTAAAGGATTTGATGAAGCACAAGTTACTGCAGGTGGTATTGATATAAATGATGTAGATTCAATGAGTTTAGAGTCAAGAATATCTAAAGGGGTATACTTTACTGGAGAAGTACTAGATATAGATGCACTATGTGGTGGTTATAATCTTCAATGGGCATGGTCTAGTGGGTATGTTGCAGGAAAATATGCTGCATCATAATTTATAAAAAAAATAAAGAATAAGATCTTGTAGAGCATTTCTCTACAAGATCTTTTTTGTTATTTATAATGTATATGAAAACTTACAATATCATTAGACAAATAATTTCCACTTTGATATAATTTGCGTGTCAGGAGAGTGGTATAGTGAAAGAAATTAATCTAGATGATTCTATATATAGTATCATTCAAACATATCCAGAATTAAAAGATGTATTATATGATTTAGGTTTTACAGATATAATTAAGCCAATAATGCTTTCAACAGTTGGTAAAATAATGAACCTTAATAAAGGTTCAAAAATGAAAAACATAAGTATTGACAAAATAGTTTCAAAATTAAAAATAGAAGGCTTTACAATTAAAGGAGAATAAGTAATGAGTGAATTTATAAATAATTATAGTGCTAAAAGACAAGAGTTATTAAAAGATATCATTAGAAGTCTACATGAAGGTGAGAGTTTTGAAAATGCTAGAGCAAAATTTAAAGAACATTTTGAAGATGTAACTACACAAGAAATATCTCAGATGGAACAAGCTTTAATTAAAGAGGGTATGACAATTAACGAGGTTCAAAGATTATGCGACGTACACGCTGCTGTATTTGAGGGTGCTATATCTGATATCCATCAAATAAAAGGACCAAAAGAAACACCGGGACATCCAATTCAAGTATTTCTTGCCGAAAATGAACAAATTGAAACACTGATTAAAGAAGAAATAGAACCTTATCTTGAACTTAAAGGTAAACAAGATCAATTGATGCTTAGAGTTGGATTAGATAGACTAGCTGAAATTCATAACCACTATGCAAGAAAAGAATATCTGTTTTTTCCAAATTTAGAGAAAAAAGGAATTGATGCACCACCAAAAGTCATGTGGGCAGTAGATGATGAAGTTAGAGCAGAAATTAAATCTCTTCAACAACAACTATCTAATATAAACCTTGATGAAGTAAAAATTAAAAAAGATATGAATGCAGTTATTTTAAAAATCAGAGATATGATTTTTAAAGAAAATAATATATTAATGCCATTATTAATTGAAACTCTATCATTTTTTGATTGGGTATTAGTCGATAGTTCTTCAGATGAAATTGGTTATTTTTTAGAAAAACCAAAAGCATCATGGAAGAAAGCAGAATCTGATGAAACAGTCGAAGAAGAACACATAACAGGTGAAGTTAAATTTGATGCTGGTAGTTTATCACCAGAAGTGTTAAACCAATTACTCAACACATTACCATTAGATATGACATTTGTTGATCATGAAGGACATGTTAAGTACTTTACACAAGGTAAAGAACGTATATTTGATCGTCCCAAAACTATTATAGGTAGACATGTTAATATGTGTCACCCGCCTCAATCAGTTCACGTGGTTGAAGAGATAGTTGAGAGTTTTAAATCTGGTGAAAAAGACAATGAAGATTTCTGGATTCGTATGAAAGATATGTTTGTATATATTAGATATTTCGCTGTTAGAAGCAAAAATGGAGAATATTTAGGTACACTTGAAGTGACACAAAATATTAAACCTATCGTAGAACTAGAAGGCGAAAAACGTTTGGTATCAAAATGATAAAGATTTTTTATATCATTATTGCATTTATAAGTTTAGTATTGGGTATTATAGGTATTATATTACCAGTTTTACCAACAACTCCATTTTTACTATTAACATTATATGCTTTTTCAAAAAGTTCAGAAAAATTCCATGTTTGGTTCACAGATACAAAACTATATCATAAATACCTTAAAACATTTGTAGAACAAAAAGCGATGACTAGAAAACAAAAATGGCAGCTAATGATATTTGTTGATATTATATTACTTTCATCATTCTTGCTTGTTGAGTCAATATCTTTGAAAATATTGATTATTCTGGTGGATGTCATAAAATATATATATTTTTTCACAAAAGTAAAAACCATCACGACTCGTTCGTGATGGTTTGTGTTTTATAATGATTTGATATACTTTTTAACGTGATCAGTTACCATCATGCCATCATAGACAGCTTTTGCAATTTGTAACTTACCACCTATAACATCGCCAATAGCAAATAAACCTTCTATATTAGTTTGGTAGTTTTGATCAACTACTAAACTATTTTTTTCTACGATAACTCCTAATTTAGTAGCAAAATCAATAGAACTTGGTGCTCCAATTGCAACAAATGCCCCTTGAATTTCATAAATGTTACCATCTATAGTTTCGATAGAAGTCAATTTATCTTCACCAATAAACTTAGAAATTTTTGTGTTTACAACTGGAAAACTTACATCTTCTAATAATGTTTCTCCATTTGTAAATACTGTAATATTTTGATTGATTTGACTTAAAAATTCTAATTCATGTGCCATGTAAGGTCCACAACCAATGATTGCGATTTTTTTCCTTCTAAAGAAATAACCATCACATGTTGCACATAAACTTATGCCCTTGCCTTTGAATTTATTAAATCCAGGAATGGACATGGTCATCCTTTTCTTTCCTGTTGCTAAAATAACCGCTTTTGTTGTAAGTTTATGAGAAAAAGTTTTGATTGTAAATGCATCATTTTTTTGATCTAAAGAAATAACTGAATCCTGGATAATCTCTATATCAAGCCTTTTAGCTTGATTAATACCTTCTTGGATTAAATCTTCTCCTAAAATAGGATTTCCAAATCCATAATAGTTTTCTATTTTTTCTGGATAGTCACTAAGTGCACCATAATCTTTTCCAATGACCACCGGATTCACACCAGCTCTTTTCAAATAAATAGCAGCTGAAATTCCAGCAGGACCTACACCTATGATAACAACATCTTTCATATGCCGAGTAATCTTAGTAATGCTTGTTTTGACTGCACACCTAAAACTTGTTCCTTAATTTCTCCATTGACAAATACTGCGATTGTAGGAATACTCATAATTTCATATTCATCAGCAATTTCATATTCTTCGTCAACTTCAAGCTTACAAATTTTAGCTTTGCCTTCAACTTCTTTGCTAAGTTCTTCTAATATTGGAGCAACTCTTAAGCAAGGACTGCACCATTTTGCCCAAAAGTCTACAAGCACAGGTACATCACTTTCTAAGACTTCCTTTTTAAATTCTTCTGTTTTTAAATGTTTAACCATGTTTTTCACCTCTTATATTCTCATAACCATTATAAAGAAAAAAACATAAAAACGAAAGTTTTTTACTTTATTATATAAACAATTATTAAAAATCATAAAAATACATCATTAATCTAGGCTTTAAAAAAGTACATCTTCTCATAGCTTTGTCTTTATTAAGTATGCTTTTGATGGTATAATATTATAGAATGAAATGTAGGTGAAAAGATGATCAAAGTCAAAGATGTAAGTTTTTCATATAATGGTCATGATGAAGCACTAAGAGATGTTACTTTTAACATTAAAAAAGGCTCATGGGTATCAATTTTAGGGCATAATGGATCAGGTAAATCAACTTTATCCAAACTTTTGGTAGGTTTATTAACGCCATCAAAAGGAACTATAGAGATTGATGATCTATTATTAAATGATGAAAACTTATTAGATATAAGAAAAAAAATAGGTATTGTTTTCCAAAATCCAGATAATCAATTTGTTGGTGTCACTGTAAAACACGACATTGCGTTTGGGTTGGAAAATCAAAGAATTCCTCACAGTGAAATGGTAGAAAAAATAAACTATTATGCGAATCTTGTTGGTATGCAAGATTTTTTAAGCAAAGAACCACATCAATTATCTGGTGGTCAAAAACAAAGAGTTGCGATTGCTGGAGCTTTAGCGATGGAACAGGATATTTTAATTTTAGATGAAGCAACTTCTATGCTAGATCCTGAAGGAACGCATGATATTGTTAATTTGATAAAAAAATTAAATAAGGATTACCATAAAACAATTATAACGATAACGCATGATTTATCGTTTGCCACACAAAGTGATGAGCTTATCGTATTAAAGAGTGGTGAGTTGATTTTAAAAGGAACTCCTAAAGAAGTTTTTCAAGAAGAAGAAATCCTTAAGTCTTCACATTTAGAATTGCCATTTGAATTAGGTGTTTATAATGAAGCATTAAAGGATGAAAAGATTAGTAAAAGGATTGTGGACGCATTATGGGCATTCAATTCAAAGACGTAGGATATCAATACAAAGGTATAAAAGTAAATTATGATGCACTTAGTGGCGTTAATTTAAATATAGCCGAAGCAGATGAGTTTGTTGCAATCATTGGCCATACAGGTAGTGGAAAATCAACACTTGTACAACATATGAATGCACTTTTATTACCAACACAAGGTGAAGTAAATGTCTTAGGACAAATATTACCACCTCGAAAAAAAGAAAAGATCAATCACTTAAGACAAAAAGTTGGTCTTGTTTTTCAATTTCCAGAATATCAATTATTTGAAGAAACAATTATTAAAGATATTATGTTTGGACCTAAAAACTTTAAATCAACTGAAGAAGAAGCTTTAGAAAAAGCAAAAAAAGCAGCAACCATAGTAGGTATTTTACCAGAGCTATATGAACAATCACCATTTAGAATTAGTGGTGGTCAAATGCGTAGAGTTGCAGTAGCTGGTATTCTAGCTATGGAACCTAAAATATTAGTACTAGATGAACCTACTAGAGGTCTTGATCCTAAAGGTAGAAAAGACTTGATGAAGATATTTAAGGATTTACATGAAATTGAGCATAAGTCTATTGTTTTAATCTCTCATGATATGGATATTGTTTCTGAATATGCAAAACGTGTTATTGTAATGGATAAAGGGCATATCGTATTTGATGGGAAAAAAGAAGATTTATTTGAGCATCCCAATTTTGAATCATTTCATTTAGAACTTCCAACCCCATTAAAAATATTAAAACATTTGGAAAAAGAAATTGGGTTACCATATGAGCCGAAATATGACTTTGATAGTCTTCTATCTTATTTAAAGGAGGCTAATCATGAATAATGTTACAATTGGGCAATATATTGCAGGTGATTCTTGGTTACATAAACTAGATCCAAGAATCAAATTATTTAGTTTAGTTATTTTGTTAGTTGCAACTTTTTTAATACCAGTTTCATCAGATTTAACACCGCTTTTTTCTATGATTGTACTTTTAGTACTTGTTATAGGATTAACGATTTCTTCTAAAGTGCCATTAAAAAAGGTGTTAAATGGACTTAAACCAATCGTTTTCTTATTAACATTCACTTTTGTGATTCAACTGTTTTATGTTAAAACAGGACAAATGGTCGCAGGGCCATTTGATATGTACATTTCAGTAACGAGTATAGCAGCTATTATTTTATTTCTAGTATTTTATAATTTCACAAAAAAATATATTAAATTTAGAATTCTATACTTCTTTTTAGCTGTTTTTATTGTTTTCTTTTTACAAGCAATTCTACCTTACGTAGAACTAACATCATACACTATAGAAATATATGATCAAGGTTTATTAAGAGCGGGATTTATTTTCTTAAGAATTACAAATGTTATCATTTTAACTTCATTATTAACATTTACAACCATGACAACTGATCTTAACTATGGTATTGAAGCATTGTTAAAACCTCTAAAGATTGTTAAGGTACCAGTAGATATGATTGCTATGATGTTATCTTTAACCTTAAGATATATTCCAACACTACTCATAGAAACTGAAAAAATCATGAAAGCACAAGCTTCACGTGGTGTTGATTTTAAAGAAAGTACCTTTAAAGAAAAAATTAGTCAAATTATTTCCTTACTTATCCCTGTATTTGTCATTTCTTTTAAAAGATCAGAGGATTTAGGCAATGCAATGGAAGTAAGAGGATATGTTATAGGTGCTAAAAGAACAAGAATTGATGAGTATATTATTTCACTTAAAGATATATTAACCATTATCATAGCAACTCTAGTACTTGCTCTAGTCATTTATTTGAGAGTGATATAACATGCGTTATTTAGCAGTAGTTAGTTATGATGGAACGAAGTATCATGGATTTCAAAGTCAAACAAATGCATTAGGTATTCAAGCTGTTATTGAAAAAGCTTTTAGACTTATGACTCAAACTGAGATAAAGATTCATAGTGCAGGAAGAACCGATAAAGGTGTTCACGCTATAGCACAAACATTCCATTATGATAGTGACTTAAACATGGAATTAGATAATTGGTTAAGAGTAAATGATCGACTTCCATTAGATATTCGAATAAAATCTATTAAAATTGTCTCTGATGATTTTCATGCAAGACATAGTGCAAAATCAAAAAAATATCGTTACGTGATCGCAAAACAACCAAGTACAGTTTTTAATGCAAACTACGAAGTATATATTAAAAATCTTGATATAGAGCCCATAAAAAAAGCCATACCTTTTTTCATAGGCACACATAATTTTAGAGGATTTTGTCAACTTGTTAAAGGTAAACCAACCATTAAATCAATGTATAAAATTGATTTGAAAGAAACAAAGAAACACTACATATTTACGTTTCATGGAAATAGTTTCTTAAAATATATGGTTCGATCAATGATGGGCACACTTATTCAAATTGGACTTCATCGTAAAAAACCAGATATTATAAAAGACATATTAGAAACACAAGATAGACATCTAGCAGGTAAAACTGCTGAAGCTAGAGGATTGTATTTACTAAAAATATATTACTAACAAAGGGGAAAAGACATGTTTATCACATTTGAAGGTGGAGAAGGAACAGGCAAAACAACGCTAATCCAAAATATTTTTGATGCATTAGTTAAAACACATCCAGTCGTTAAGTCAAGAGAACCTGGTGGTTCAATGATTGCTGAAGCGATTAGAGATATCATATTAAATCCAAAATACGAAGGTGTAACACCATACACAGAAGCACTTTTACTTGCTGCAGCTAGAGCACAACATTTAGATGAAGTTATTATTCCTAATCTAAATAAAGGTAATATAGTGCTTTGTGATAGATATTTAGATAGTTCGCTTGCATATCAAGGATATGCTAGAAAACTAGGATTTGATTTTGTATTAAGCATTAATAAATATGCAACCATACATATGCCAGATTTAACTTTTTATATTGATTTAGATCCAAAAATAGGCATGAAAAGAATTGAAGGCAGAGATAAATATGATCGTCTTGATCAAGAATCAAAAGACTTTCATGATTTAGTTCGTAAAGGCTACTTAGAAATAACTAAATTATATCCGAAGCGAATTGTGCTCATTGACGGAAATCAATCTATAGAAGAAATCACACAAAATATATTAGCGAAAATAAAGGAAACTATATGAAGAAAGCTTTGCACTTTTTTGAACAAGCCATTAAAAAAAATCGTTTATCGCACCTATATTTAATTAGTGGACCAAAAGGTAGCGGTAAATCACAACTTGCTGATGAGGTAAGTTATTTGATACTGAATCAAAATAAGCCAGAAAATAAACATTTAAAGATGCAAATTAGTAAACGCATCGCATCAAATGTTATGGTGATTGAACCAGATGGATTAACGCTCAAAAAAGAACAAATCATTCAACTTCAAACCGAGTTTTCTAAAACAGCACTTGTAAAAGGACCAAGAGTCTATATTTTAAATCATGTAGAAAAAATGAATCAAAGTGCTGCTAATTCCTTACTTAAGTTTATGGAAGAACCATCAAGTTCTGGTGTTTACGGGTTTTTATTAACAGATAATATTGAAGATGTTATACAAACGATTATTTCTAGAAGCCAAGTGATTCATTTAAAAGAAGTTAACGAATTTATTTTAAAAGAGACACTTTTAGAACAAGGCATAAGTGAAAATATTGCTACACTCGCCCCTTATTTAACTAAAGACGTTGATCAAGCAACTTTATTAAGTGAGGATCCTAATTTTATCGCAATGCTTGAATATATTGAAAACATCGCGAAAAATTGGGGGAATAGAAATATATCATATCCAGTGTTTATGCATAAATTTGGTGGTGTAGTTTTACAAGATAGAGAAGTGTTTAAGAACTTCTTAGAATTACTCTTATTATATTATGTTGATTTGATTCATTATCGAGCAAATCAACCCATAACTTATCAATATCTAAAAGAATACATTCAAGTCCAAAGTGATCAAATGAAAGTAAATCAAATACACGATCTTATTGAATCTATTCAAGATATCATAAAGAAACAAACATATTATATCAATATTGAATTAGCTCTTGATGAGCTAAGTTACATATTAGAAAAGAAGAGGTGAACTCATGCACGTTGCTTTAGTACAATTTAAAGAAGCAGGAAAAAAATACTATTTTTCATATGATCAGTTAACCCTTGAACAAAATCAACTAGTTGTTGTAGAAACAACACGTGGTATTGAAATAGGGAAAGTATATATGTTAAAAGAAATTGATGAATCTGAATTAACAAGTGAATTAAAGCCAATTATAAGAATTGCTGAAGAAGCAGATATCAAAGAAGATGCATACAATCAAACACTTGAACCAAGTGTCGTAGATACAACAAAAAAACTTGCTATAAAAAATGAATTAGAAATCAAAGTCTTAGGTGCGGAATATACACTTGATCGAAAAAGACTATTAATATATTTTGAATCAGAAAGTAGAGTAGACTTTAGAGGATTAGTTAAAGATTTAAGCGAAGTTTATCATACTAGAATTGAACTTAGACAAATTGGTCCAAGAGATGCAGCTAAAATGATTGGGGGCATTGGTCCTTGTGGTTTAATTTTATGTTGTACAACTTTTATTGGTGAATTTGACACTGTATCTATTAAGATGGCAAAAAATCAAAATTTAGCTTTAAATCCACAAAAAATATCAGGTGTTTGCGGCAAATTGCTATGCTGTATTAAATACGAAGATGATACATATACAGAACTAAAAGATAAATTACCAGATTACCATGATCTTGTAGAAACTGAAAAAGGAAAAGCATTGGTTATTGATGTTAACATTTTAGGACAAAAAATCAAAGTAAAACATAAAGAAGAAGACTTAATAGAATGGTTAACCCTTGATCAATTTAAAAGGATTAAATCTTGAAAAGAAAATTAATAAATTCTAATTTGTGGATTACACAAGAAAAAGGCCACGCTTTTAATCTTGATACGGTCTTATTACAAGATTTTATTAAACTACCTTACAGAATCAAACATGTGATTGATGTTGGTACAGGTAATGGAGCTTTAGCACTCTATGTTAGTGAGAAAACAAAAGCGAAAATCACAGCTATTGAAATTCAAGAAAACAGATATTTAAAAGCTGTTCAAAATGTAGAGTTAAATGAATTAAAGCATCATATTGATGTCCTACATATGGATTATTTAGAATCAGACTTTAAAGATGTTGATGCTATCATTTGTAACCCACCATTTTTCAAAGTTGATGAGGATTCAAACATTAATGAAGATGATTCAATAGCTTTAGCTAGACATGAAATTTCTTTAAAGTTAGAAGATTTAATCGAAAAAGTGAGTAAACAACTCAAATTCGGTGGCAAATTTTTCATGATTCATAGACCTGAGCGAATTTCAGAAATTTTTAAAATAACTGAACATCATGATTTAGTGATTAAAAGGTTACAATTTGTACATCCTTATGTTGATAAAAAACCTAATCACGTGTTATTTGAATGCGTAAAAAAGGGTGGTACAAACACCATTGTAGAACCACCCATCATCATATATAAAGATAAACATCAATTGACAGAACAAGCAAAAAAAATATTTGGAGGCGATATACATGTTACTTAGTTTATTAAGCAGAAAAGAGAAACTTAAATTTTTAGATTTAGTCATACATATGGTTGCTGTAGACGGAGAACCTACAGAAATCGAACAAAGAGTCTTAAATATCATGCTCGCTGAAGTTGGAGATGGCATTGTAAAAGAATATACTTATACATTAAGCAAGAATCTAGAAGAGACGATTGAGTATTTTAAACAAACAAGTCCATCGGTAAAAAACATCGTATATCTTAATTTATTAAAAGTGACTATGATGGATGATTTTTACAATACGACAGAACATTTCTTTCTAGAAGATCTTAAAGAACATTTTGGCATCACAGATTTTAAAAAGAAACAACTTATGCGTTTAGTTTATAATGAACGTGATTTAAGAGAACGTGCGAAAAGAGTTGTCTCACATTGATACAGCAAAGTTTTCAGAAAAAGGTTGCTACATTATATATTGTGTCAACACCAATTGGTAATTTAAAGGATATAACATATCGTGCTGTAGAGATTCTAAAAACTGTTGATTACATCTTATGCGAAGATACAAGAACTTCTAAGACACTATTAAATTATCATCAAATTGATCGTCCATTGATAAGTTTTCATGATTTTAATAAAGAAGAAAAACAAGAAGATATCATAAATCTACTTCGAAACAATAACAATCTAGCATTAATTTCAGATGCTGGGACACCAGGTATTAATGATCCTGGATATGAATTGATCAAAGAAGTTATTAAATGTGGATATCATGTTGTATCTATACCTGGAGCAAGTGCAATCCTTGCTGCATTAGTTTCATCAGGTCTTGTGATACAGCCGTTTACGTTTTTAGGATTTCTCCCAAAGAAACAAGGCGATAAAAAAACTGTTTTAGAATCATATATAAAAAGAAAAGAAACGCTTGTTTTATATGAATCTCCTTTAAGAGTTAAAAGGACTTTAGAAATTTTATATCAAGTATTAGGAAGTAGAAACCTTGTACTTGCTCGAGAACTAACAAAATTATTTGAAACCATTACAAGAACTAATTTAGAACAAGTTCAAACACTCGACATAGACACAAGAGGTGAATATGTAATCTTAGTTGAAGGCGACCACGAACCCGTTAATTATGAATTATCCATAGAAGATCACGTGAAACAATTTATTAAAGATGGTCAAGATGAAAAAACAGCTATGAAGACAGTTGCTAAACTAAGAGGGGTTACAAAAAGCGAAGTCTATAAAGCATATAAAATTAATATATAATTAACTTGCATTTTTTAAGTTTTATAATATAATATACATGATAGGCAATGAGAAAAAGAGTAGTATCATGATTTGGTTTAGAGAATTCGTGGTTGGTGCAAACGAATCCATAGTGATATGAACATGATTTTTGAGCCTTTTGGTCGATATGTAGGCTAAAACGTATCTCTGCGTTAAAGAGTAAGAGTGCTAGGTAACCCTAGAACTAAGGTGGTACCGCGATGATTCGTCCTTAGAGTTTTTTAAGGACGATTTTTATATTTTTAGGAGGAAAAAAATGAAAGAAAAATATTATATTACTACTGCAATTGCATATAGTTCTGCAGTACCTCATGTCGGAAACGTCTATGAGGCTATTTTAGCAGATTCAATTGCTAGATTTAAACGTTTATCAGGATATGATGTGTTTTTCCAAACTGGAACTGATGAACATGGACAAAAAATAGAATCAAAAGCTAAAGATAACGAACTCTCACCTAAAGCATATGTAGATGTGATCTCATCTGAAATCAAAAGAATCTACGATAAAGTTAACATTAGTTACGATAAATTCATTAGAACAACTGATGAAGATCATGTAAAATCAGTTCAAGCGATTTTTAAAAAACTTTATGATCAAGGTGATATTTATTTAGGTAAATATGAAGGTTGGTATTCAGTAAGTGATGAATCATTTATTTTAGAAAAAGATATCATAGATGGAAAAGCACCAAGTGGTGATATCCCACTATGGACCTCAGAAGACGCTTATTTTTTAAAGATGTCTAAATATCAAGAAAGACTTTTAAAACACATTGAAGAGCATCCTGAATTCATTGAACCTGAATCAAGAAGAAATGAAATGATTCAAAACTTCTTAAAAGAACCATTACCAGATTTATCAGTATCTAGAACATCTTTTAAATGGGGGATTCCAGTTGAGTTTGATAAAGGTCATGTTGTTTATGTTTGGATTGATGCGCTATCAAATTATATAACAGGTCTAGGTTATCATCCCGATCAGGAACCTACAGAACTTTTTAATAAATACTGGCCAGCAAATGTTCATTTGATTGGTAAAGATATATTAAGATTTCATACGATTTATTGGCCAATTATATTAATGGCTATTGGTGTTGAATTACCTAAACAAGTTTTTGGACATCCATGGGTATTAGTCAATAAAAATAAGATGAGTAAATCTACTGGTAATGTTATGTACATTGATGATTTAGTTAAACATTTTGGTGTTGACACGATTAGATATTATGTGCTACATGAAATACCTTATGCTCAAGATGGTAATATTACTCATGAACTTTTAATTGAAAGAAATAATACTGATTTAGCAAATACGATTGGTAATTTAGTAAATAGAACGATAGGCATGGTTCATAAATATCGTGACGGAGTCGTTAAAAAAGTTATATTAAAAGAACCATTTGAATTAAGCCTTTCAGAAAAAGCTTTAGAAGTTTTACCTGAGATGACAAAATATATGGAAAACTTAAGAGTTAGTGATGCACTTGAAGAAGTTGTAAAACTTGCTAGATGGGCAAATAAATATATTGATGTTTCCGAGCCATGGGTTTTAAACAAGGATGTGGAAAAACAAGAGATATTAGATCATGTTTTATATCACTTATTAGAAACTGTTCGTTATGTAGGTGTATTGTTACAACCATTTATGCCATCAACAGCAGATAAGATTTTAGCTCAAATTGGCTGTGAAGATCATAGTTTTGAGTCATTAGCAACTTTTGGACAATATGAAGCACAAACATTAGATAAACCGTATGTATTATTCGAAAGATATGATATCAACAAAAAAATCGAAGAAATACTTAAAGAAGAGTCATGAAAAAATTATTTCTATGGTTCAAAAGTGAATCATTTTCATTAAAAATATATCCTGAAATTAAAAGAATCATATTTGTTATCTTCTTTACGTTCATTTATGGTATTGGGGTATCTTGGTTTCTTGAAGCGTCTGTAGTCCCACTTTATACCGGTGGTATACCTGGGGTAGCACAGCTTGTTAGAGATGCATTCTTTGTGTTTTTTAATATTGATGTTGGAAGTCATTTTCTTGGATTATTCATCATTGTCGCAAATATTCCAATCTTATTGTTAGGTTGGTTTGGGGTATCTCACAGATTTACGATATATAGCATTATTTCTATTTTAATACAGGCATTTATTTTATCTTGGATGCCAATTATAGATATGGGACTTGATACTGTTGAACATGCTTTTACATCAGCTGTATTAGGCGGTTTACTGATAGGTATTGGTGCTGGTGGTGCTCTAAGATATGGGACATCTACGGGTGGACTTGATATCGTTGCTCAATATTTAGCTTTTAGAAAAGGAAAATCAGTTGGATTTTTCTCAATGGCTATGAATTTAGGTATTGCGATTATTGGTGGATTTATCGTTGGTGGAAAAATCGGTCCAAGTGGAGAGGTTGTTGCTGGTGGTGTCATTATTTCATACACCGTGATCAGAGTCATTGTCTCAACCATATTAACAGATCGTATGCATACTGCATATCAATTTTTATCGGTAGATATCATTACAGCAACACCACAAGCGTTGGTAGATGAAATCTTACACAAAGTTTATCGTGGTGTAACTTTAATGAAAGTTGAAGGCGCATATTCACATCATGAAAAAACGTTAATATATGTAGTTATATCTTCATATGAACTTCATACGTTAACTCAACTAGTCAAAAGAACAGATCCACATGCTTTCATGGTCATTAGACCAACTAAACATGTATTTGGTAATTTTGCTAGAAAAACGATTGCATAAAAGACCTATTACAGGTCTTTTCTCTTTATAGACTTAACAAATCAACATTAAGTTGGTATAATCAAATTAATGATACATTAGTAGAAAGGATCATAACCATGGAAATATTAAAAATAATTAAAAAAGAGTATATGAATTTAGATTTACAAGCACAAACAAAAAATCAAGTGATTGATGAGCTTGCGACACTACTTGATCAAGCAGGAGCAGTCATTGACTTAGATAAATTGATAAAAGATATTAAAATAAGAGAGTCACTTTCCACAACAGGTATAGGTTTTAAAATAGCCATACCACATGCGAAAAGCAAATATATTAAAGAACCAACGATTGCTTTTGGAAAATCAAAAGAAGGTATTGATTACGATTCCATGGATGGCAGAGATGCAAAATTATTCTTTCTTATTTGCATGCCAGAAGATGGTGGCAATATGCATTTAAAAGCATTAGCTAAACTTTCAAGAAATCTAATCCACGAGTCATTTAGAAATGCACTTGAAAATGCAAACACAAAAGAAGAAGTACTTGAAGTTTTAAAAGACATTGATAAGGAAGATCAATATGCATAAAATTGTTTGTGTGACTGCTTGTCCCACAGGTATCGCACATACATATATGGCAGCTGAGAGTTTAGATAAAGCAGGAAAATCATTAGGTGTTCATATGATTGTTGAGACTAATGGTGCTATAGGTGTTGAAAACAAGCTTAAAGAAGTTGACATTAAATCATCAGTTGGTGTCATTATCGCATCTGATATTAGTATTGATAAAACAAGATTTAAAGATAAAATTATCATAGAAACTACGACATCAGAAGCAATTAAAGACTCAAAAAAACTCATCAATCAATTATTAGATCAAGTTAAAGGATAAGCCATATGTCTTTATCAAATATGTATAAACAATTTATGAATGGATTTACTTATATCATTCCACTAGCGGTTGTTGGTGGAGTGTTTTTAAATCTATATCAAACATATGATGTTGAAATATTTTTCCAGATAGGGACATCTTCATTATTTTTAGTCTATCCAGTGTTATCGGCTTTTATTGCATATGCAATTTCTGATCGACCTGGATTTATCATCGGACTTTTAGGTGGGCTTTTAATTACCCTTGGACAAAGTGGATTTATAGGTGCAGTTATTATAGGATTTGTTTCTGGATATATCATTACACTTTTTTCATACATATTCAAACGATATTTTAAGAGTTCAAGAGGATTATTGCCGGTTTTTATTTATCCAGTTTTTGGAGCTTTAATCATTGGCTTTGTATATTTAGGAGTAAATAGCATCATTCCACCGATAAATGATATGATTAGAACTTTATATGTTCAGTTAAGTCTCATACCGTTATTGATCTTAGTTATTATCTTAAGCATCATGATGGTTTATGATTTAGGTGGTCCAATAAATAAGATTGCGTATGTCTTAGGTGTAAGTTCTATTTTAAGTGGCATTCCAAATGTGATGATGGCAGCAATCATGATTGCAGGGATGATTCCACCATTATCAATTGCCCTAGCAACGACATTATTTAAACATAAGTTTAGTAATGAGGATAGACAAAGAGGATTAAGTAATTATTTTATGGGATTATCTTTTATGAGTGAAGGGGCTATAACTTTTCAAAAAAAAGATAAGAAATTTATGTATATATTTATACTTGGAGCAACCATATCCGCAATATTAACAGTTATATTTAATGTAGAATCGAGTATTGCACATGGTGGCATTTTAACTGTATTTTTTATAGAATCTTGGTTCTATTTTCTAGCTATATTGATAGGAACGAGTTTCATAATGGCTTTATTATTAGGCATAAGCTTACCAAGATTAAAAAAAGAAGATATTGTATAAATCATATCTTTACTTATAGCAAAACCTTTGTTATAATTATAAAGTATTCAGTATATCGTATAATAGACCAGATGTGGTGGTCAAGTTTCTACCGTGATTCCGTAAAAATCGCGACTACGATATGAAAACATCTTTTTTTATTGTTTTCATATGTAGAAACCACATGTAAAAATTGTGGTTTTTTTATTTTTGAAAATATGCATATTGAATACAAAAATAAAAAAAGGAGATAGAAAATGGAGAAAATTAAGGCATTCTTCAAGATTGAACAAAGAGGTTCTACAGTAACAAAAGAATTATTAGCGGGGGTAACGATATTTCTAGCGATGGCTTATATCTTACCAGTCAACAGTTTTATGTTAGCAAAAACTGGATTACCTGTGGGTGGTGTATTTTTCGCAACAGCAGTATCAGCTGCGATCGCAACTTTAATTATGGGATTATTTGCGAATCTTCCAGTGGCACTTGCTCCAGGGATGGGTTTAAACGCATTTTTCACCTACACACTTGTTAATTTTGGATTAGGTTATAGTCCAGAAGCTGCTTTAGCTGCTGTTATGTTATCAGGGGGTTTATTCTTAATCATATCATTAACTGGGCTTAGAAAAATCATTATTAATGCCATACCTAAGGGATTAAAGCTTTCGGTAGGTGCAGGTATCGGATTTTTCATCGCATTTATAGGTTTTAAAAATGCCGGTATTATTGAAGGTGATGGCGCTACATTAGTAACATTAGGTAATTTAGCACATCCAACAGTTTTACTTGGATTATTTGGGCTGATTTTAGTTGTTGTATTATATGCATTAAAATTTAGATTCGCATTAATTACAGCAATGGTTTCAACTGCAATTATTGGTTTAATTCTTAATGAGCTAGGTGTAGATATGATGCCAGCTTACGTCTCAGAAGGTATGAATGGTGTTTGGTCTGGTGCTGGGGAAACAGTGTTTGCAGCATTTGGTGGATTTAAAGAACTATTTTCTAGTTGGCAAGCTCTAGCAGTTATTTTCTCATTATTATTTGTTGATTTCTTTGATACTGCAGGCACACTGATGGCAGTAGGTAATCAAGCAGGTTTGATCAATGATGAAGGTATTATTGAAGGTGGAGACAAGGCTTTAATCGCTGATGCAGTAGGTACAATTGCTGGTGCTGTATTAGGAACTTCAAATGTTACAAGTTATATTGAATCATCTACAGGTATTGAACAAGGTGGTAGAACAGGTTTAACTAGCGTAACGGTTGCTGTATTATTCTTATTATCTATATTTTTATACCCGTTATTATCTATTTTCAATGGTGTAGTTGTTGGCTTTGATGCATTTAATGAAGCAATTGTCTTTAGTCCTGTAACAGCAATGGCTTTGATCATGGTAGGAACACTTATGTTCTCGCAATTAAAAGATATTGATTGGGAAGATACTGCGATTGTTATAACAGGATTCTTTACAATTATTATTATGATTTTATCTTATTCGATTGCAACTGGTATTGCAGTAGGATTTGTATTTTATCCAGTGATTATGATTGCTCAAAAGAAAGCTAAACAAGTCAATCCAGTTATGTATGCTTTATCATTATTATTTATTTTATATTTCGTATTAGAATTTGCTTTATAAATATAAATAGTTTATCTATATAATTACTGCATAGTTTCATTAAACTATGCAGTTTTTTTTGCATATAATTTGAACTTCAATATTATTTCATGTTATGTTTATAATGTTCTTATAAATAGGAGGAAAATTATGCAACTAAAAAAAGAAATAGGGCTTTTCGGTGGTATAGCTGTGATCGCTGGTATTATGATTGGCTCTGGAATATTTGTGTTTGGTAGTTTAATACTTACAAGAGTAGGTTATGCTTTAGGTTTATCACTTTTAGTATGGCTTATTGGTGGTATCATCACTTTATTTTCTGGTCTCACCTATGCTGAATTAGGAACTATGTTTCCGGAGACTGGCGGATATTATGTTTACTTAAGAAAAGCTTATGGTAAAAAATTAGCATTTTTAAGTGGTATTATGAATTTTGTTTTAGCAAGTAGTGGTTCGATTGCACTTTTAGCTATAGTTTTTAGTGATATTTTATCATATGTACTTCCTATCTCAGAATATATTAAATGGGTTGCTGCAGGTGTAATTATCATTTTATCAGGGATCAATTATTTAGGTGTTAAATTTGGTTCAATGGTTCAAAAAATCTTTTTAATTGCTAAGCTTATACCGATTATTGGTATCATTATTATTGGATTGTTTTTTGGTACAGAAGATGTTGTTTTAAATTTCATTCCAGCTGGTGGTGAACCATTTACAAAAGTCTTTACCATGATAGGCTTTGGTGTTGTTGGAACCCTTTGGGCATATGAAGGATGGACAAATTTAAATACTGTATCAGGTGAGATGAAAAATGTAAGCAAAGATCTACCAAGAGCAATCATTATTGCTATCTTAGGTGTAACAATCATTTATGTTTTATTTACATTTTCTATTTATAGATTAATACCATTAAATGATTTGATTGTATTATCAGATCAAGGTCAAATCTTACCTATACCCGCAATGATGAGTGTTTTTGGGGAAACGGGGATGTATATGGTGTTTGTTGCGGTTATGATTTCAGTATTTGGAGCTTTAAACGGAAGTGTTATGGTCTTTCCAAGAGTATATTTCGCGATGTCTTTAGATCAAACATTTTTTAAATCATTCAAAAAAATAGATGAAAAATATAAGACACCAAGTGTTGCGATCTTTGGCTCTATGCTCATGTCACTTGTGTTGTTGTTATTCAATGTTGAACAGCTATTAACATTTGTCGTGTTTACAGGATTAATTTTTAATACATTAATATTCATTTCAGTATTCTTATTTAGAAAAAGAAATCCGATGATGAATAGACCTTATAAGACATGGGGATATCCGTATGTTCCAATCATTGCGATAATAGGTATGGTGGGTTTGTTTATCGCAACACTTATTGAAGATTTAGTACCGTCACTTATTGGACTAGGTGTATTACTTGTTGCATATTTATTTTATACATTTGTTATTGAAAAGAAAATCAAAAAAGACGATGCATCATAACATCGTCTTTTTTTTAATTAATTTTTTTTATTTTTCTAATAAGGATAAAATTTGATTTAATATAATACCTACGATTGCCGCTAAGCTCATACCATAGATAGATGTTTGAGAAGTGATTTGAATAAATGCACCACCCAAACCAATAACTAACATCGTTGAAACTACAATCAAGTTTTTCATTTTTGATAAATCCGTTTTATCTTTAATAAGAACCTTAACACCATTAGCAGCAATAAGGCCATATAAAATTATCGTCATTCCCCCAATGACTGCCCAAGGTATACTCATAATAAATGCTTGAATGTATCCAAAGAATCCTAATAAAATTGCAAAGATTGCAGCTAGTCCAACAACGTATACAGAACCTACTTTAGTTAATGCAATAACGCCTGTATTTTCTCCATAAGTCGTATTTGCTGGGCCGCCTAATGAAGCTGATACGAAAGTTGCAACCCCATCACCTAATAATGTTCTATGAAGCCCTGGGTCATCAATGAAATCTTTTCCAGTAATTTCACCTAAAACTACATGGTCGCCGATATGTTCAGCAATCGTTACAAATGCGAGAGGCGCAAATACTAACACTTGAGTAAAGTTTAACTTATAAGTTCCAATGATACTAAAGTTAGGTAGTTGAAAGAATGACACATTTGAAAAGCTAGCTGCTAGATCCACAACACCAAAGATGATAGAAAATATGTATCCAATGATAATAGCAACAATAAATGGTACAATTCTTAAAAATCCTCTAGCCTTTACAGATAAGAAAACGACTGTACCAAATGTAATAAAAGCAACTAATGGCACTTTCCATTCAGCACCTTCTAAACCAATATAATAACCATTATCGTATAAAGGTTTCATCCCTAACAAACCGACGTTGGTTACTGCAACTGGAGCTAAGGTCAAGCCGATGATAATAATCATTGGACCAATAACAACAGGAGGTAGCAACTTTCTTAACCAACCGCTACCAGCAAAATATATGATGCCGGCAATGATTGCATAAATAATCCCAACAACCATTAAACCTACATACGCACTAGATACTCCACCTGAAGAAGCAATCGCTGCAGATATGGTTGTAATATATGCAAAAC
>Ga0265293_10001544_pt1 | contig 49915 bp, 53 predicted proteins | sample Munlanlewell138R_FD_192505 | JGI IMG/M metagenome (GOLD analysis project Ga0265293, IMG submission 192505) | Leachate microbial communities from a municipal landfill in Southern Ontario, Canada - Leachate well 138R | ecosystem: Engineered > Solid waste > Landfill > Unclassified | place: Canada... | reverse complement strand
GGAAATGCGGCTTGAGCGTATAGCTGCCGACATCGAAGGTCACGCCTTCGGGCAAGTTGACGAGGATCGCCTGGCCGTTGTCCGTCGGCGTGACGTCCACGCCGGACCCGGCGGTCTGCTCCTTCAGTTCCTTGATCTGCTTGTCCATCGTGTAGCCGACGGCGGCGCCCGCGACGCCGCCGATGCCCGCGCCCACGATGCGGCCGGTGCCGCCGCCGATCAGGCCGCCCAGCAACAGGCCCGCGAGCGCGCCGCCGCCAGCGCCGATGGCGGTGCGCGACACTTTCTGCTCACCCGTGTTCGGATCGGTCACGCAGGCGGAGACGGAGACCAGCGAAACACAGGCAACGCTCGCTACGAGGAGGCGGGACTTTTTCATCGGCAGGTTCCTTTCCTGAACTGCGAGGCCTGGACTGTGAAACTTGGACCGCGAGGACGGCCTCGCCTGGAATCCTTATGGTTAATGCGCCTGAGCCTGTCCACTTGTGAACATGAGCGCAAGCTGAATCGCAGCAAGGAACGATCCGGCCCGCCGGATGTTCCACCGGCGGAACCGGCGATGGTATCTTCGCAGCCCTCGCCAGTTCTGCTAGCGCAACGGGCGTGGAACCGTTTCCCTGGATCGACGTGCTCGTCATCGCGGGCCTGATTGTGCTCAATGGTCTGTTCGCGATGTCCGAACTCGCCATCGTCTCCGCCCGCCCCGCCCGGCTCAACGTCGCCGCCCAGAAAGGCAGCGGCGGCGCGCGCGCGGCGCTGGCGCTGGCCGCCGATCCGGGGCGCTTCCTGTCCACCGTGCAGATCGGCATCACGCTCGTCGGCATCGTCGCGGGCGCCTATTCGGGCTCGAGCCTGGGCGGTCCGATGGGGGAACGGCTGGCCGCGCTCGGCGTGCCGGAGCGGGCGGCGGACGAAGCCGGCTTCGCGCTGGTGATCATCGCGACGACCTATTTCAGCCTCGTGGTGGGCGAACTGGTGCCCAAGCAGCTTGCCCTGCGCTCGGCCGAAGCCATCGCGATCATCGCGGCGCGGCCCATGGCCATGCTGGCGAAAGCCATGGCGCCTTTCGTGTGGCTGCTGGACAAGTCGTCGGCGCTGCTGCTGCGCCTCATCGGCGTGCGCCAGGCGGGCGAGGACGGCGTGACGGCGGAAGAACTGCACATGATCTTCGCCGAAGCGACGCGATCGGGCGCCATCGAGGAAGACGAGCGCGCGATCATGACGGGCATCATGCGGCTGGCGGACCGGCCGGTGCGCGAACTGATGACGCCGCGCACCGAATTGGACTGGATCGAGCAGCGCGCCAGCGAAGCCGATGTGCGCGCCCGCATCAAGGAATCGCCCCACTCGCTGCTGCCGGTGGCGGACGGCAGCCCGGACCGCGTGATCGGCGTCGTCAAGGTGCGCGAAGTGCTGGCCCACCTGCTCGCGGGCCGCAAGCCGAACATTTCGCGGATGATGAAGAAGGCGGAGATCATCCCCGACCAGCTCGACGCCATGGACGCGCTGCGCATCCTCCAGCAATCCGATGTCTCGATGGCGCTGGTGCATGACGAATACGGCCACTTCGAGGGCATCGTGACGCCCGCCGACCTGCTGGCCGCCATCGTCGGCAATTTCGCCAGCCACCAGGACGAAGGCGACGAGCCGATGGTCGTGGAGCGCGAGGACGCCTCGCTGCTCATCTCCGGCGCGCTGCCCGCCGACGCCATGGCCGCGCGGCTGGGCATGGCACTGCCCGACAGCCGCGAATACGCGACGGCGGCAGGCTATGTCCTGTCAGTGCTGAAACGCCTGCCGCGCGAGGGCGAGAATTTCACCGAACAGGGCTGGCGCTTTGAAGTGGTCGACATGGACGGGCTCAAGATCGACAAGCTGCTTGTCGCGCCGGACCGGCCCGAAGGCGGCGAGGAAACGCCTGCCGAAGGGTAAGTGGGGATCACCGTCATCACGGCGAAAGCCGGGATCGCCGGCCGGATAGGGTCATCCCGAAAGCTGGCCAGCGGTCCCGGATCAGGTCCGGGACGACGCCGTCAGCCTGGAGTCTGTCCTGTTCAGATTGAACCACCTTGCCCCCGTTCATGTCGAGCGCAGGGTGGATCAACCTCATCAGGACAAGAAGTCTAGGCTCCCGTGCTGGTCTGCGCCTCGCGCCCGTCGCCTTCCGGCGCCGCCAGGATTTCGCGCGTGATCGCTCCCTTGGCCACGGTGTTGGTCTGCGGATCGCCGACGCTGGACCGGATGCCGGGCGCGGCATTGCCGGCGCGGCTGATCGCGTTCGTTTCCACTTCGCTGCGCGGTGCGGGGCCGCCGAACAGCGCGTCCAGCGTCTGCTGCTGAAGCCCGGCATCGGCGGGGCGCGGCGCGCCGGGGCGCGGCGGCGTGAGCGCGAAATCGGGCGGCACGACCAGAGGCGCCTGGCGCTGCACCGCGAACTCGTCGGGCCGTCCGCGATTGAACAGACCGCCGCCGCCGCAGGCCGAAAGCAGCATGGCTCCGCCAGTGGCAAGAAGGATTGCGTGGGTCTTGTTCATGGTATCAGCTCTCCGCTGCGGTCCCGCCCGCGTGGGCCGCCGCTTGCGGCTTTTCGCGCGAAAACAGGGACCGGGCAAGGATTATCACGACACCGATGCTGATGGCGGCATCGGCGATGTTGAAGATGAAGAAGGGGCGGAACGCGCCGAAATGGAGATCGGCGTAGTCGACGACATAGCCGAGTTGCACCCGGTCATGGATATTGCCGAGCGCGCCGCCCAGCACCATGCCCAGCCCCACGATTTCCGGCCATGCCTTTTCGCGCAGCAGCCAGACGAGAACGCCCAGCGCGATCGCCGCCGTCATGGCGACGAGCAGCCAGCGGGCCGTGTCCGTCTCCGCCGTCAACATGCCGAGCGAGACGCCGGGGTTCTCGACATAGCGCAAGTCGAAGAAAGGCAGCACTTCGATCGGCCCGGTGCGCGGCAGGTCCAGCCCGCCCAGCACCCAGCCCTTGAAAAGCTGGTCGGCCAGATAGATCGCGGCCGCGATAGCCAGACCGGGCAGGGCCAGACCGGATAGAGGGAGACCGGACGGGAACGATTTCATCATGCAGGCGCGTCCATGGCCGCGACGACATGATCGCAGCGTGAACACAAGGCGCCATCCTCCGCCACTTCCGGCAAGTGGCGCCAGCAGCGGCCGCATTTGTGGTGGGCGGTGGGCATTACGCTTACCCCGTCGCCTCGCGTCACGGCAGCCGTGATAAACAGTTCGGCGAGGTCCGCTTCCGGCGCGCCATCCGGCACGGTGACTTCGGCGGCGAGGCTGGAACCGATGATTTTCTCCCGGCGTAGCGGCTCAATCGCTTCGTTGACGGTCTGGCGCAAGCCGCGCAGCGCCTCCCACCGACCGAAGTCCACGCCGGTGACGGCAGGCAGTTCCGGCCATTCCAGCAAGTGCACGCTGCCCGCGTCGGGATAGCGCGCGCTCCACACTTCCTCCGCCGTGAACACCAGGCAAGGCGCGGCATAGCGCACCAGCGCGTGGAACAGCGTGTCGAGCACGGTGCGATAGGCCATGCGCCTGGGGTCGGACGGCGCGTCGCAATAGAGGCAGTCCTTGCGGATATCGAAGAAGAACGCGCTCAGATCCTCGTTGCAGAAATCGGTCAGCGCGCGGACATAAGTGTTGAAGTCATAGTCCTGCACCGCCTGCCGCAGCGTCGCGTCGAGCCGGGCGAGCAGCGCCAGCACATAGCGTTCCAGTTCCGGCATCGCGGCGGTGTCCGCCACGCGCTCGGCCTCGCCGAACCCGTCGAGCGCGCCCAGCAGGTAACGGAACGTATTGCGCAGCTTGCGATACTGGTCCGCCACGCCTTTGAGGATCTCGTCGCCGATGCGGTGATCCTCGGTATAGTCCACCGCCAGCGCCCACAGGCGGATGATGTCCGCGCCGTAGGTTTCCATGACCTTGATGGGATCGACGGTGTTGCCCTGCGACTTGGACATTTTCATGCCCTTGGCGTCCATCGTGAAGCCGTGGGTCAGCACCGCCTTGTAAGGCGCATGGCCGCGCGTGGCGCAGGCTTCCAGCAGCGAGGACTGGAACCAGCCGCGATGCTGGTCGGAGCCTTCCAGATAAAGATCGGCGCGCGGCCCCGCCCAGCCGTCGGGGCGGAGCAGATCGGGCCACTTGCCGCTTTCCAGCACGAAAGCATGGGTGGAACCGGAATCGAACCAGACGTCGAGGATATCGGTGACGCGCTCGTAATCTTCGGCGCGGTAGGCGTCGCCCAGCAGCACCTGCGCGTTTTCGTCCGACCACGCATCGACACCCCGTACGCGGATCGCGGCGATGATGCGGTCGTTCACCGCCGGGTCGACGAGGTATTCGCCGGTCTTGCGATCGACGAACAGCGTGATCGGCACGCCCCACGCGCGCTGGCGGGACAGCACCCAGTCCGGGCGGCCTTCCACCATCGCGCCGATGCGGTTGCGCCCCTTGTCCGGCACGAAGCGCGTTTCGGCAATGGCGCGCGTCGCCGCCTGCCGCAGCGTCGGCGCATCGCAAAGCCCTTCCTCGTGCGGGTTGATCGCCCCGCCTTCGTTCTCCCAGCGCCGCTCGGACGGGCTCTTGGGCGAGATGTGCGTCATCACCCTGTCCATCGGCACGAACCATTGCGGCGTGCAGCGATAGATCACCTTGGCCTTCGACCGCCACGAATGGGGGTAGGAGTGCCTGTAATCGGCGGACGCGGCGAGCAGCCCGTCTGCGTTGCGCAGGTCCGAACAGATCGGGCCGTCCGGTGCGTTGAACTTCGGGTTGATGACCGATCCCATCCCGCCGAGCCAGGCCCAGTCGGCGCGGTATTTCCCGTCCGCCTCGACCGCGAAGACGGGGTTGATGCCGTGCGCCTTGCACAAGTCGAAGTCGTCCTCGCCATGGTCGGGCGCCATGTGGACAAGGCCGGTGCCGCTGTCGGTGGTGACGAAGTGGCCCGGCAGGAACGGGCGCGGGCGCAGGAAGAATTCGGCGAGCGGGGAATCGGGATGGATGCTTGTCCTCCCCTCCCCTTCAGCGGAGGGAATCGAGGAGGGGGGACTGTCGTCTGACGCCGCGCCCGCCGGAGATTCCCCACCCCCGGCCCCTCCCCTGAAGGGGAGGGGAGAGATGAGGTTCGCCATCGGATGCCGCGCGACGGTTCCCGCAAGGTCGGAGCCTTTGCCGCGCCATAGTTCATCATAGCCACCAACGCCACATCGCTTTGAAAATGCTTCAAAAAGAGCACACGAAAGAAGAATTTTCTGCGGCACCGTTCGTGTTACGGCATCATCGCGCATCGCCCATGACACGCGAACCACAACATACTCCACCTCTGGCCCATAGGCGATCGCCTGATTGACCGGAATCGTCCACGGCGTCGTCGTCCAGATCACCGCGTGCGCGCCGACCAGTTCGGGGATCGGCGATTCGACGATCTCGAATGCCACGTCGATCTGGGTGGACGTGATGTCCTCGTATTCCACTTCCGCTTCGGCCAGCGCGGTCTTTTCCACCGGCGACCACATCACTGGCTTTGCCCCGCGATAGAGCATGCCCGTCGCGGCGAACTTCAACAGTTCGGACACGATGGTGGCCTCGGCATCGAAGTCCATCGTCAGGTAGGGATTGTCCCAGTCCGCATTGACGCCCAGCCGCTTCAACTGCTCGCGCTGCACGTCCACCCACTGCCGAGCATAGACGCGGCATTCGGCGCGGAATTCCTCGACCGGCACCTGATCCTTGTCGCGCTTCTTCTTGCGGTATTGCTCCTCCACTTTCCATTCGATGGGCAGCCCGTGGCAGTCCCACCCCGGAACGTAGGGTGCGTCCCTGCCCAGCAGGGTCTGCGTGCGCACCACCATGTCCTTGAGGATATGGTTCAGCGCGTGGCCGACATGGATGTCGCCGTTGGCGTAAGGCGGGCCGTCGTGCAGGATGAACTTCTCGCGGCCCGCACGCGCCGCGCGTGTCCGCGCGTAGATATCCTGTTCCTGCCACTTCACCAGGATGCCCGGCTCCTTCTGCGGCAGGCCGGCCTTCATGGGAAAATCGGTCTTCGGTAGGAAGACGGTTGATCGGTAATCGCGCTGTTCGCTCATGCTCACACTTTCAGGCAAGAGGCGCGCTTAGGAGTTTCCTCGCCTCCTCGCAATCCCGCCGCATCTGTTCGGTCAGCGCCTCCAGCCCGTCGAAGCGGGCCTCGGGCCGCAGGTAATGGTGGAACGCCACTTCGATTTCCGCGCCGTAGAGGTCGCCCGAAAAATCGAAGAAGAACGGCTCCAGCAGTTCCTTGGGCGGATGGAAGGTGGGCCGCACGCCCAGATTGGCCGCGCCGCGCAGGGTCCGCCCGTCGGCCAGCGGGCCGGTCAGCACGCGGCCCGTCACGGCATAGATGCCATAGCGCGGGCGCAGATAGGCGCCGAGCGGCAGGTTGGCGGTGGGAAAGCCGATGGTGCGGCCCAGCTTGTCGCCGTGCTGCACCTGCCCGCGCAGGGCGAAGGGCCGGGTGAGCATGGCGGCGGCGGCCTCGCAATCCCCGGCCTTGAGCGCGGCGCGGATGCGGCTGGACGATATGGGGCCGCCTTCGTCATGCACGGCCTCGACTGTGCGCGCGGACAGACCCAGCGGTCCGCCGATCGAGCCGATCGTGGCGGGATTGCCGCCGCGCCCTTTGCCGAACGTGAAGTCCCCGCCCGTCACCACGCCTTTCGCGCCGATCCGCGCGGCGAGCATGTCCGTCACGAACGCTTCGGCGGAAAGCGCCGCGAAATCGGCGTCGAAATGGAACACCAGCATGGCGTCGGCCCCCGCGGCGGCGAACAGTTCCTGTCGCTGGTCGAGCGTCGTCAGGCGAAACGGCTCGGCGTCGGGCCGGAAGAAACGCATGGGGTGCGGATCGAACGTGGCGACGATGCAGGGCCGGCCTTCGCCTTTGGCCCAGGCGGCCGCTTCGCCGACCACGGCCTGGTGGCCGCGATGGAACCCGTCGAAGTTGCCCAGCGCGACAATCGCGCCGCGCAGGGCTTCGGGAACCGGGTTGCGATGATCGAGGCGATACATTGTGCGGCTCGTATCCACACAATACAGCGTTAGCAATCAGAACGAGAAGGCAATTTGGCTGGAAGTATCGAATGAACCCCGACGCTTTGGGGTTTTGTTCGCCTGATTTGGCCGCTTGGCAAGAAACTGATTTGCAATCGCTTTCCTCATTTCTCGCCTTTCATCCGCGTCAGGTGCGACAAAAGACATAATGCGAAATGCGAATTCATCTTGACCCGGCTTCGCAGGAAACTCCGCAATCTGGCTAGCAGTCCACTGAGAATACTCAGCTCTGATCTGCTGTGAGAGAAAAGCATCCGCGTCGGGAGCATCATGGCTCACCATTGTCACGAGGTATCTGTCAACGAATGGCGCGAACTCAGCGTAGGTGGCAGCTCCACCTATCACAAAGGTCTCTGTGCAATTAACTGCATCTGCAACTGCCAAAGTCTCCGCCACAGAATTAACCAGCCGACATGCCTCCGTTGAAGGAAACAGCACGGCATTATGTGACAGGACCAGATTTGTGCGACCCTTCAGACAGCCACCAATGGAGTCGTGAGTTTTCCGTCCCATGATGACGGTGTGCCCCATGGTTGTTCGCCGAAAGAATGCCATATCGCTTTTTATCGACCAAGGTAGGCGATTTTGGCAGCCAATGGCACCATGCCTGTCGATCGCGACAATCGATGTCAGGTTTTGGTGCATCTTTCCCCTCAGATAGCCGAATTTCTTAGAATCAGAGTTAGCCAAACTGAGCAAGGATTATCTGTTAGGCTGAATCAGAATAGCGGCAGAGCGAGTCTCACATCCTAGTGAATCAGTGTGCAAAAGCTGTGGAAATCGTCACAGCGCCAGCCGCGTGACGTGGCCCATCTTGCGCCCCGGACGGGCGGCGGCCTTGCCGTAGAGGTGCAAGTGATTGGCCGGATCGGAGAGGATCGCCGCCCAGCCGTGCGCATCGTCGCCGATCAGGTTGCGCATCTCCACGCCGCGCGCGGCCAGCGCCGGATCGCCCAGCGGCAAGCCGCAGATCGCGCGGATATGGTTCTCGAACTGGCTGGTGAGCGCGCCCTCGATGGTCCAGTGCCCCGAATTGTGGACACGCGGCGCCATTTCGTTGAACACCGGGCCGTCATCCGTCGCGAAGAATTCCAGCGTCAGCACGCCCGTGTAATCGAGCGCGTCGGCCACCTTGCGGGCCAGCGCGCGTGCCGCTTCCACTTGCTCCGTGACAGGCGGACCGGCGGGCACGGTCGACGTCGCAAGGATGCCGCTCTCATGCACGTTGCGCGCCGAATCCCAGAAGCGGACTTCCCCGTCAGGCGCGCGGCAGAGGATGACCGAGAACTCGGCGGCGAAGCGCACGAAGCCTTCATAGACCAGCGGGCTGGCGATAGGCGGCACGGCATCGGCGTCCGCTTCCGCCATGATCCGCCACTGGCCCTTGCCGTCGTAACCGTCACGCCGGGTCTTGAGGATGCCGGGCGCGCCGATCTCCCCCACGGCGCGGGCAAGATCGGCCTGCGTGGAGACGGGTAAGAACGGCGCCGTCACGCCGCCCAGGGCCGTCACGAACTCCTTTTCATTGAGCCGGTCCTGCGCGATTTCCAGCGCGCGCGAGCCGGGCAGCAGCGGCACCGTGCCCAGCGCCGCGAGGGGCGCGACGGGCACGTTCTCGAACTCATAGGTCACGACCGCGCAACCGGTGGCGAAACGCGCCATGGCATCGGCATCGTCCCATGCGGCACAGGTGAACGCGGCGCTGACTTCGGCGGCGATACTGTCTGCTTCCGGCGCGTAGACATGGCAGCGATAGCCCAGTTGCGCGGCGGCCATGGCCAGCATCCGGCCCAGTTGCCCGCCGCCCAGAATGCCGATGGTTTCGCCGGGAGGGATCATCTTACCGGGCTTCGTCATTGCCAGCGCATCGAATCACGCAGGCCGTTCCGCCACGCTCGCCGTCTGTTCCGCCCGGAACGCCTGCAACCGTTCGGCCAGCGCCGGATCGCTGGTGGCGAGGATGGCGGCGGCGAGCAACCCGGCGTTGGCCGCGCCCGCTTCCCCGATCGCCAGCGTGCCCACGGGTATCCCGGCGGGCATCTGCACGATGGACAGCAGGCTGTCCTGCCCGGACAGCGCCTTCGACTGCACCGGCACGCCCAGCACCGGCAAGTGAGTCATCGAAGCGACCATGCCCGGCAGGTGCGCCGCGCCGCCCGCGCCCGCGATCACCACCTTGAAGCCTGCGGCGTGCGCGCCCCTGGCGAACGCGACCAGCCGCTCCGGCGTGCGATGCGCGGACACGATCCGCGCGTCATGGGCCACACCCAGCCTGTCGAGCATTTCCGCCGCGCGCTGCATCGTCGGCCAGTCCGACTGGCTGCCCATGACGATAGCGACAACAGGCGGTTTATCCGGCATCGTCACCGCTCCGACAGGTAATAGCGGTCCGCCGCCGCCAGATCGCCGCCCAGTTCATAGACGATGGGCTGCCCCGTGGGGATTTCCAGCCCGGTGATCTCGGCGTCCGAAATGCCGGACAAGTGCTTGACGAGCGCGCGCAGCGAATTGCCGTGCGCGGAAACCAGCACCGTCGCGCCTGCTTTCAGGTGCGGCACGATGGAACCTTCGTAATAGGGCAGGACGCGCGCAATGGTGTCCTTCAGGCTTTCCGTCTGCGGCACGGCGACGCCCGCATAACGTGCATCGGCCGACAGGTCGAACTCCGATCCGCGATTGAGCGGCGGCGGCGGCGTATCGAAGCTGCGCCGCCAGACCTTCACCTGATCCTCGCCATGCTTCGCGGCGGTTTCCGCCTTGTTAAGGCCCGTGAGGCCGCCATAGTGCCGCTCGTTCAGGCGCCAGTCCTTCACTTCGGGAATCCACAACCGGCCCGCCGCCCGCAAGGCCAGGTGCAGGGTGCGGATGGCGCGGGTTTGCACGGACGTGAACGCCACGTCGGGCAGCATGCCCTTTTCCGCCAGCAGCGCGCCCGCCGCGCGGGCCTCCGCCTCGCCCTGCGGCGTCAGGTCGACGTCCCACCAGCCGGTGAAGCGGTTTTCGAGGTTCCACTGGCTCTGGCCATGGCGGACGAGAATCAGGCGCGGCAAATCGGTTGCTCCCCTTGGTTTCCCCCGAACGGGAGCGCCACGCCCTAGCTTTTCGGCGGGCTTTTGGAAAGAGCGGCGTTCGTGCCCGATTCTTCCGGCGTCTCGACGGCCATGGCTCTGGCCTGCGCCTTGCGGCGGCGCAGGTTGTCGCGCAGGCGCGCGGCCAGCCGCTCCTCGCGCGTGGCACTGGCGGACAGGGGGGCAGGAGCGTCGGCGGGCTTGTCCATGACCGCTTCCATGCGGCGTGCCGCGCGAAAGCTCAAGGCCCGGCTTGACATTGCGAAACGCGCGGACAATAGCGCGCGCCTGTCCCGGCCCGCGCGCCGTTCGCAAGACGATCGGGGCCATGTGCTGCTGTAGCTCAGTGGTAGAGCACTCCCTTGGTAAGGGAGAGGCCGCGAGTTCAATCCTCGCCAGCAGCACCATTCAGTCGCGGTTCCCCGGATATTCCGGGGCCGTGCTCGACGGCGTGCCGCAAACGGCGCAGTTCCGCGGCATTTCTGCCGTAGCCAGTTTTGCCTGAGGACAGAGACTGAGGCGTGGGGGTGCGGTTCGGCGCAATTCTCGCCGAGAGTCTCAGAAGGCGGTTTCGGTGCCCTGAGATGGAGAATGGCGCTGCGGCGTCGGCGCTCAGCCGAACCCAAGCGCCCGGCGCTGCTCGTTCCAGCCAAGCGGCAAATCGCTGATGCGCAGGAGCGACCGGCTAGTAAGCTCGATCGGCTGTCGGCCCTCGACAATGGCGGTGACGATATCGGGCGCGAGGAACCGCAGCCGTGCCAGCCGGGTCAGATGGCTCCGGCGCACAGGATCGGTAATCCACGGGCCCTTCGACAGTTGTTCCCAGGCAGCCCAGCCCTTGGCGAGAAGCTCGACGAGCTTTTCGTCGGGTTTCCTGCTGTTGCTATCCGGCCGCGCATAGACGAGACGTAACTCGTGGCCTCGCCGCTTGAGGCTGACAGGTACATCGATCGCGACTGGCTCGATCGGACAACCCACGGGCAGGTCGATATCGAGCATGGCCGCGAGCCTCTCCCTGTCGATCGAGACAGAGAGATTTGTCTCCCTTACCGTGATCGAGGCATCGAGTTCGTCGAGGAATTCTTGCAAGCGGTGTGCGTTCGCTCCGGCGGTCGCGATTCGTGCAGCGCAATCGGCAATGCGAGCCGTCGATGGTTCTATTCCGGTTTCCCCGACCAGCCGAAGCGGATCGTCGAACAGCCTGCCGATTGCGCCGGCCACCATCGCCTCGATATCGCCTGCCGGCAGACGCCAGCACCCGGCTGATTCCCTCGTTGCGGAGACATAATAACGATACCGTTTGTTGCTGCGATTGGTGTGTGCGGTGAGAAGCCTCCTGCCGTCCGCGTCATGGATGTGCCCTGCCAATGGACTGATGTGCCCGGTTCGTGGCCGGGGCATGGCGCGGTCGAGCAGCGCTTGTGATCGCTCCCAGACATTGCGATCCACGATGGCCTTGTGCTCGCCGGGATAGATCTGGTCGCGGTGACTGATCTCCCCGACGTAGAGCCGGTTGCGCAGGACGTGCCGTAGCGCGCCGGCGGTGAAGTGACAGCCATTTGTGGCTGCCAGCTATGCCGATCAACTGTCGGAGCGTGGGGGGCGGCTTTATCTCGCCGGCGTACGGCCCGAGGTGCGCGCCCAGATCGATCGCACCAACCGTCTGGACCTCAGCGGTCCCGTCACGATTTTCGAAGCAACGCCGGCCCGCGGCGAATCCACGCTGCGAGCGGTCGCGGAAAGCCGTGCCTGGCTGGTCCAGAGCGGGGCAGAAGGCAGATACGCGGTTCTGGACCGCGGCGCGAACGGCGGCGAGTCCCGGCTGGTTGGTTTCGGGGCCATCGTCGAGCGCCTCGACGTCCGGGATTTGCGCTTCAGCCATGTCGACCCACGCCTTCAATCATTGCCAAGCGCCGTCTCGATTCCCGTGAAGCGGAAAAACTCTTCGGGCGTCATGCCTTCAAGCTGGCTGGTCGCGCCCGCCTTGATATAGCCGACAGAGGCCGCGTAAGCCTCCCACTCGGCCAGCAATTCGGCCATTTTCTCCGGCTCGCGGTCCTTCAGGTCTTTCAGTTCGCGCGGGTCGTCGCGCAGATTGAACAGGCTCCACTCATTCTCGCCATAGGGCGGCGCCATGAACAGCGCCTTCCAGTCACCCTTGAAGATGGATCGGCATTCCAGCATCTCGAACCCGATCACGTCGAATTCGCCGCGGACCGGGGCAATGGTGGCGCCGGTCAGGTATGGCTTCCACGACCGCCCGTAAACCGGCGCCAGCGGAACGCCGCCCCGCTCGTCCGGCCGGGTTGCACCCGCGAAATCGAGAATCGTGGGCAGGACATCGGTGACGTGCAGCTTCTGGGTCACGTCCACCCCGCGCTTCACGATTCCCGGACCAGCCACGATCAGCGGAACCTGCGTGCCTCCCTCGTACCCAGTCGTCTTGAAGTAGGAGAAAGGCGTGTCGGACACTTCCGCCCACGCACCGCCGGCGGAAACGAACGAACCCTTGCGGCCCATGTTCGCGAAGCTGTTGTCGTATTCCCGTTCGATCAGTTCGGGGGTATTGGGCGGATAATCGCCAAGCGACCTCGCGGCCAGGTCGCGCTTATCGCCAACGGTCAAACGAATCGGGAGGTTGCTGCCGGAGGGTATCGCGCAATGTCACCAGCGGCTCTTGCGATTCCCGTATGCCGCCGCCGTCCGGGCGATCAATATCCAGGATCAACATCAATGACATGACCTTCAGGACAAAGAGAAATCCTACGGCAACCACGCGGTGGGACACTGCCCGCACATAGCCCAGCATACCCGCGGTCACGATCACGTAGATCATCAGCATGACGAATACGACGTTGGGCACCCGAGCGTGGCGGGCCGCCTTACGTTTGGTATCGAGGTCGATCACTTCGCTGACGACTTGAGGGACCGCGGCCGCAAAAGGCGTAGCCTTTACGCCGTCGAATGCGGCTGCGGTCGCCGACCAGAGTTCGACCAGCAACCGATCGTTCTTGACGAGCAAAGGACCCGCCGCTTTCGAGCTGGCCTTGCCGAGGTCAACACGGTTCTCGGCATAGACGCGCAGAATCCCGGACATGCGCGAACGGTGCGGTTCATCGAGCAATTGCGCGTATAAATAGCTGGTGCCGATGGCGTTCGCTTCCTGAAGGACCAGCGTGCGCCGCGCTTCGAACCGGTCGATCGCGAGCGAGAAGGTGAAGCCAAGCAGAAGGGCCAGCAAACCGAGGACGGCGGATACGACATAAGCGTCGCGGCTATCCCCACCGTCCTGGCTATCGCCGGATTTCACCTTCTTGAGGCGCCCCCGCGCCAGCGATCCCGAGAACGCCGCGGCGATCATCAGGAGAAACGTCAACGCCCCGATGACGATCACCGGCGTTGCTTCCAACCATTGCTCGATTGCCATCATGCCGGTTGCTCCCTGCTTTGATCTGTAGGGCGGGATCGTCGCCCTTTGGCTTGCCAGGCGTTGCCACTTCTTCGTTCCGACCGTTCAGCATAATTCTCGCAGGTTATGCAATTGGTGAAAGGACCCACGATCGAAACTGAGGCCGGGCGACACATCCGATCCGATGTGCGGATCACCGACGCCGGCGTCTGCGGTTCTGCACGAATTGTCCCTTCTATCGTCTCTGCGTGCAGTTGCGCGGCCCAACGCGCGCTCGATCATTTCGGCGTGATCATCGTCGAAGAGGGAGACGGCATGGGAGCCGGCGTCCGGCTGAAGTTCACCCGCACCGACACCCGCCAGATCGCCCGGCTGGAAGGCGAAGGCGGCGCTATCGGCTCCGACGACGCGCCCTGAAGCGATGCTCGGAACCGCAGACGGCGCAAGCGCAGGGCATTGGCTATGACGCTCACCGATGACAACGCCATGGCCGCCTTGGACAGACGACGTGCCCGGGCGATGCCCATGAGGTCGCCCTTGAGCAGGGTGATCCCGGCGCCCTCGATCGCGACATCGGTTCCCGATCCCATGGCGATGCCGACCTCAGCGGCAGCGAGTGCCGGCGCGTCATGTCCGCCAGAACCGTCCGGTGGGGGGTGTGTGGCGCGAACGGCATTCCAGTATAGGATCGGTCCGTTCCCGCCGGCCAGCGCCCGAAGCATCTACTGAGGGAACATCATGGCGGTTCGTCGTCATCGCATGGCCTCCCTGCCGCCGGAACAGAGATACCACGGCAAGTTTTCCGTCACTCCCACTTATCCTGATAGGAGAATATCGGCAGGCGCCAGCCGCGCCATATCGCCAGCAATCGGAGTGACAGACCGGCGGTGAAGCTGATCGCGGTGTTCGCGTCGGTCTCCACGCCGATCGCGCGCAGGCAAAGGAACAGCACGCAAACGACCAGCGATATGCTGGCGTAAAGCTCTCGCCGGAAGACAACCGGAACCTGGTTGCACAGAACGTCGCGGAGGATGCCACCAAAGATGCCCGTCATCATCCCGGCCATGATAACCACGATCACGGGGTAGCCCATATCCAGGGCTATGGTGCTGCCGATCAGCGAGAAGGCGATCAGGCCCATGGCGTCGAGCACCAGGAACAGGCGCTTGAGGTGATGCATGTGCCGCGCGATCAGAGTGGTCGCGAGGCCCGCCGTGATCACCAGATAGATGAATTCGGGGTGCTGCGTCCAACCGATCGGAAAACGACCGAGCACCATGTCCCGGATCGTGCCGCCGCCCAGCGCGGTGACGAAGGCGATCACCGCGACGCCGAAGATGTCCATGTTCCGGCGCCCTGCCGCCAGCGCTCCGGACATCGCTTCGGCGGTGATGGCAACGAGATAGATGGCGGTCAGCATGCGCGGCGATCGCCGTCCCGCACCGACGCGGCTTCAAACATTGGTCTGTTCCGGCGGCACGTCACTCGGCAAGCCGGCCGCGCCGACCGCCCGCCGCGCGGGCGATGCGACCGCCCCGGTACGATAGCACGTCATCGACAGCGACCCCATGGCGTAGCCACGCACGAAGGGTTCCATCGCGGATTCGCTGCCCGCAGCCACCCCCGCGATATAGAGGAGCGGGATGAAGTGGTCGGGCGTGGGCACGGCCAGCGCATAGTCGGGATGTTCAGCGAGCTTCAAGGCCGCGGCCGGATCGTCGGCAAGCTGCGCGAGCGCGGCATCGTCGAACCGCTCGGCCCAGTCGAACGCGGCGTCGGGCTTGTTCCACTGCACCCTTCGGAGGTTGTGAACGACGTTGCCGCTACCGAGGATCAGGACGCCGCGATCGCGCAAGGCGGCCAGACGCGCGCCCAGCTCGAGATGGTAGTCGAGCGGCTTGAGCGCGTTGATCGACAGCTGCACGACCGGCACATCGGCCTCTGGATAGAGGTGGGCGAGCACGCTCCACGTTCCGTGATCGAGACCCCACTGGTCGCGATCAAGGCCGACCCACAAGGGTTTGGCGATTTCCGCTACTTCGGCGGCCACATCGGGGGCGCCCGGCGCGGGATAGTCGAACGCAAACAGCTCGTCGGGAAAGCCATAGAAGTCGTGGATCGTCCGCGGCCGGGGCATGGCCGTCACCGCCGTCGCGCCGAAGAACCAATGGGCTGAAATCACGAGGATGGCCCGCGGGCGCGGAAGCTCCCGGCCAAGCGCCCGCCACGCTTCGGTGAATCCGTTCGTTGCCAGAGTGTTCATGGGGCTACCATGGCCGATGAAAAGGGCCGGCATGCGTCCAGATTGGTTCATGGGTGAATCTCCCTGTTCGGCACGATCGGTCGGCGGCTCGTCGCAAGCCGGATCATGCCCCTTAGATGCAACCCGCGTCCTTCGGTCAACCGGCGATCATCATCGGACGCCTTCGAGAGAGGCCGATTCGATCACTCCCGGATCAGCTCCTTGTGGTATCCCGGCGTCATGAGGGAGCAATCCAGAAGAACGACCCGCCCCCGGGGACGGACGCGGCGCCTGTTCAGGTTCGTGTTGAGCTGCATGGCTATCCTGGCGCTATCGGTAATCGCCGTCCGGATACTCTTTCCGCTGCCTTCGCTCGATGGACGGACCATCTCGGCCACGGTCGCCGATACCGCGAGTACACCGCTCGGTCAGGCGGTCGCGGCGGACGCCGCAACACACCCGGGGCGATCCGGCATTCGTGCCGTGACGTCAGGCGAAGATGCTTTCGCCGCGCGCGTGGCGCTGGCGCGGAGCGCCACCCGCAGCCTCGACCTGCAGTACTATATCTGGAAGCGCGACCTGTCTGGAACGCTTCTCTTCGATGAACTTCGGGCCGCGGCGGATCGCGGCGTGCGGGTCCGGCTGCTGCTCGATGACAATGTCACGGCCGGCCTTGACCCCATGCTGGCGGCACTCGATGCCCATCCAAACATCGAGATCCGGCTGTTCAACCCGTTCATCATCCGCAAATTCCGGTTTCTGGGATACCTCACCGACTTTCCGCGCCTGAACCGGCGCATGCACAACAAGAGCTTCACCGCCGACAACCAGGCCACCATCGTCGGCGGACGCAATATCGGCGACGAGTACATGGGCGCAGGCGAAGGACTGCTGTTCGCCGATCTCGACGTGCTGGCGGTCGGCCAGGTCGTGGGCGAGGTATCCCGCCAGTTCGATCGATACTGGGCCAGCCGCTCGGCTTACCCGGCCGGTCGGATTCTCGGAGCTGCCGGACCGACGGAACTCGGCAGGCTAGCCGCGGAGGCCGCGCGGATCCGGGAACGACCGGATGGCGAGCGCTATGTGGAGGCAATCCGGAAATCGGCGCTCCTGGGCCAGTTGCGCCAGCGCACGGTGCCTCTCGAATGGGCTGAAACCCGGCTGGTTGCCGACGATCCGGCCAAGGGACTGGGGCTGGCGGCGACCGAGAATCTCCTGTTCCCGAGACTGGTCGAGATCGTCGGCAAGCCGGGGAGCAGCCTGTCGCTGGTTTCGAGCTACTTCGTGCCGACCGAAGCGGGCACCGAGACGTTCTCCCTCATGGCGCGAAGGGGTGTGAATGTCTCGATCCTGACGAACGCGCTCGAAGCGACGGATGTGCCGGTGGTCCATGCCGGTTACGTCCCGTGGCGCCAGGCGATGCTGAAGGCAGGGGTGAGACTTTATGAATTACGGCGGACGGGCCGAGGCCAGCATCCGAACCGTCGCGGCATCAGACGCTCCGGTTCCGGCGACGGCACGGCGATCGGCGGCTCGGCAACCGCGCTGCACGCCAAGACTTTCGCGATCGACGGCAAGTACATCTTCGTGGGCTCGTTCAACTTCGATCCACGCTCGGCCAAGCTCAACACCGAACTGGGACTGGTCATGCAGAGCGCCGCGCTCAGCCGGCCGATCGATGAAGCGTTCACGGGCGGGATCCCCTCCCTCGCCTATGAAGTGAAGCTCGACGAGGATGGCGGACTCTACTGGCTCGAGCGAAGGGGGAAGCGAGTGATCCGCCACGACACGGAACCGGGCACGACGTGGTTCACGCGGGCCACGATCCGCGTTCTTTCCCTTCTGCCGATCGATTGGCTCTTGTGACGAGACGGTGCAATAGGTCAAACCGTCCACTATACGAAAGGACGCAGTAGCCGATGCCCGAGGCGCCTCCCCGCAACTGGATCAGGCTCCATTCGATTCCGCTTGGCCTCGCGGCCCGCATCGTCGTCGCCAGCGTTGTGACCTTCATTCTCTGTCTGGCCCTGGGCCTTCAGCAAAGCCAGTGGGCTATCCTGAGCGCCATCATCGTCATGCAGGCGAGCGTGGGCGCCTCGCTCAAGGCGACGCTGGACCGTCTGGCAGGCTCCATCGGCGGCGCGTTCTGGGGCGTGTGCGTCCTCGTCACCCTGCCACGCGACACCCCGCTGGCAACGGCTCTGGCCCTCGCCGTTGCCCTGATACCACTTGCGATGGTCGCGGCCTTCAAGCCCGCCTATCGAATCGCCCCGATCACCGGAGTCATATTGCTCCTCACTCCGATGCCGCCCGACGGTGCGGCATGGCTGGCCGGACTCAACCGGGTATTGGAAGTCGGAATCGGCAGCATCACCTCGGTGGTCGTGGCTCTGGTCGTGCTGCCGGTTCGCGCGCGCGATGCCCTGACCCGGGCAGCGGGCGAAGCGCTCGGGATGCTGGCGGACCTCATCGATCATCTGGCGCAGACGATAGCGGGGCGCGGCGATTCCGAGGCCATCGCGGCGCTTCATCACGATATCCGCCATGCCATCACGCGGGCAGAGGACATCGCCGAGGATGTCCTTCAGGAACGCGCGAGCTATCTCGTCCACGCCCCCGATCCGCAGCCGGTCTGCCGCACACTTCGCCGGCTCCGCCATGACCTGACGATGATCGGCCGCGCGGTCGAGACGCCCCTCACCACGGCATCGGTCGCCGGTCTGGTCCAGACGGCCGAGCAGGCGACCACGGTGATCGCCGCCTATCTGCGGGGCACCGCGGAGGCCCTGGCTTGCGGCAGGACACCGCCGCCGATGACCGAGGTGGAAGAGGCCCTCGCCGCCCACGCCGCCGCAGTCGCCGATGCGCGCCGAAGCGGGGCCACCCGCGACCTTGCCGACGAGCAGGCCGCCCGTATCTTCGGCCTTGCCTTCGGCTTCGTGGAACTCAGCGAGAACCTGGACGATCTCGCCGCCCGAACCGAGGAATTCGCCGGTGTCCGAACGCGGAAGAGGCGCCACCTGAAGCGGCATCTATTTCCCTAAGCCGGCAACTCTTCGCCCCATGGCGGTGGGCAGCGGCAAGCCCCATTGGTCATAGAGTTTCGTGATCACCTCGATCATGATCGCGAGATGTGGAGACTCGTCCCGCTTGCGATGGCTGACGATGATCGGGGAGACGGCATGCTGCGCCAGTTCGCGAAAGACAATGTCCCGCCGCCCCATCAGGTTGACCGAGGCAGGCACGATGCAGATGCCGTCTTCCGCCGCGACGAGGCCAAGCGCCGTCTGCAGTTCCTTCACCTCATGAACCGCGGCCGGCGTCACGCCGTGGTCGCGCAGCAAAGATAGCACCTGGTCGGCAAAGCTTGGCCGGGGATCGCGCGGATAGACTATCACCGCCTCTTCGGCGAGATCGGCAAGATCGACCGGCCGTTCGCCCGCGAGCAGGCGGTGGCCGATGGGAAGCGCGGCCACGAGCCTTTCCTCGCGCAGCACCTCGCGCTCGATCGCCGGGTCGTCGAAGCGCACCCGGCCGAAGCCGACGTCGATCCGCCCTTCCTTGAGCGCTGCGATCTGCTCGATGCTCATCATTTCGGCGAGGCGAAGGTCCACGTCGGGAGCGGCACGGCGAAAGCCGCGTATGATGTCCGGCAGCCGCGAATACAGCACGGAAGGGACGAAGCCCAAAACGAACCGCGGACGGTTGGACGTGACGAAGGCATGCATCGCGGACTTCATCTCATCCATCCGCCGGGTGACCTGCACGGCATGCTCATAGAAGAGCCGACCGGTATCGGTGAGCGCCATGGGGCGGCTGTCGCGATCGAACAAGCGCGCGCCCACTTCGCGTTCGAGCTGCTGGATCTGCCGGCTGAGCGGCGGCTGCGCCATGTTCAGCCGCTCAGCGGCACGGCTGAAATTGCGCTCCGCCGCAACGACAAGGAAATAGCGAAGCTGGCGAAGATCCATTTCCATACTCCAAAGGTATAGCGGTGGACCCACTTAGTGTTTCAAAACCGGGAAGCAAACGATTATCGTCGGAACAGCGAAAGATTTCAGAGACTGTTAGGTGAGAGATGCTCGCAATCGAATCCGTTGATACCTTCCTGGTAGATTTGCCGACCATCCGTCCGCACGTCCTGTCGATGACGACGATGATGCGGCAGACCGCGGTCTTCGTCCGTATCCAATGCGCCGATGGCGTGACCGGAACCGGGGAGGCAACCACCATCGGCGGCCTCAGCTATGGCCCCGAAAGCCCCGAAGGCATTAAGCTCTCCATTGATACCTATTTCGCGCCGTTGCTGCTGCAGGCGGACGCCGCGCGCCCTGCCGCTGCCATGGCGATGCTCGGCAAATCGATCGTCGGCAACAACTTCGCCAAATGTGCGATCGAGACCGCCCTGCTGGATGCCATGGGTCATCGGCTGGGCGTGCCGATCTCCGAACTGCTGGGCGGTCGCCACCGTGAGCGGTTGCCTGTCGCCTGGACGCTGGCCAGCGGCGATACGGCCAAGGACATCGCTGAGGCGGAACACATGCTCGACATCCGCAGGCATAACATCTTCAAGCTCAAAATCGGCAAGCGCAGCGTCGAGGAGGACGTAGCCCATGTCGGCGCCATCAAGAAAGCGCTGGGCGACCGCGCCAGCGTGCGGGTCGACGTCAACCAGGCCTGGGACGAGGCCAGCGCCTCTCGCGGGATTGCCATGCTGCAGGACGCGGGCTGCGACCTTGTCGAGCAGCCAATCGCCGCTCATGCCCGCGCCGCCATGGCCCGGCTGGCGCAGGCCGCCACCGTTCCGATCATGGCCGACGAAGCGCTTACTGGCCCGAACAGTGCGTTCGACTATGCCGCTTCCGCCGCCGCCGACGTGTTCGCGGTCAAGATCCAGCAGTCGGGCGGCCTGCGCGCCGCCTGCAAGGTCGGCGCGATCGCCGACGCCGCCGGCATCGCCCTTTACGGCGGGACGATGCTGGAGGTCGGCATCGCCACGGCTGCTTCCGCCCACGTCTTCGCGACCTTCCCCAAGCTCGCATTCCAGACCGAACTGTTCGGGCCGCTGCTCGTTACCGAAGAGATCCTGGCCGAGCCGCTCGAATATGCCGACTTCGCCCTGCGGGTGCCCGATGGCCCGGGCCTCGGCGTCACGCTGGACATGGACCGCGTCGATTTCTTTCGCCGCGACAGTGCGCGCAAGTCCTATCATGGCGGCGCGTCCGCCCAAGCTCCGAAAGGCTGAAACATGTTGTTCCACGTCCGCATGGATGTCCGCATCCCCCCCGATTTCGACCCGATCCGCGCCGACGAGTTGAAGCGCGTCGAGCGCGAGCGCGCGCAGGAACTTCAGCGCCAGGGCAAGTGGCGCCACCTGTGGCGCATCGCCGGCCAGTATTCGAACGTCAGCGTGTTCGACGTCGAAACCGTGCAGGAACTGCATGACATTGTCAGCACTCTGCCACTCTTCCCTTTCATGCAGATCGCGGTGACGCCGCTGTGCCGGCACCCGTCATCCATTCACGAGGATGATCGCTGATCGCCGCCACTCGACAATCAAACAAGCATCCCAGGAGAGAAACATGCTGAAGAATTTCGCCAGTTCGCCCGAAGTCCAAAACCTGCTCGATCGCCTGAGCGGCCAGGATCAACTCGGCGGCGATGCTCGTCTCAAAGCAATCGTCCGCCGCATCGTTGGCGACCTGTTCGCCACCATTGACGACTTCGACATTACTGACGACGAATTCTGGGCCGCGCTCAACTATGCCTCGGCAGGCGCCGGCGAATACGGCCTGTGGGCCGCCGGCCTTGGCCTCGAACATTATCTGGACCTGCGCGCTGACGCAATCGATGCCGCCAACGGCGTGACCGGCGGCACCCCGCGCACTATCGAAGGCCCGCTCTACGTTGCGGGGGCGCCCGAAGCGCAGGGCTTCGCCCGGCTCGACGACGGCAGCGAGGAAGGCAAGGGCGAGGTGATCGTCATGCACGGCCAGGTCCGCGACGTGGACGGCGCCCCGCTCGCCGGCGCCAAGGTGGAAGTCTGGCATGCCAACACGCTCGGCAACTATTCCTACTTCGACCAGACGCAGAGCGCCTTTAACCTGCGTCGCACGATCTTCACCGACAGCGACGGCCGCTATGCATTCCGGTCGATCATGCCGGTTGGCTATGCCTGCCCGCCGGCAGGCTCGACCGAAGGCATCCTGGCCGCCATCGGCCGCCACGGCAATCGCCCCGCGCATATCCACTTCTTCGTTTCGGCCGACGACCACCGTCACCTGACGACGCAGATCAACATCGACGGCGATCCCTATCTGCACGACGATTTCGCCTATGCGACGCGCGACGAACTGATCCCGCCCGTCAACCGTGTACAGGGCGGCGGCATTGGCGCGAAGTACGGCGTCGAGGGCCCCTATGCCGAAATCGAGTTCGATTTCGTCATGCATCCTGCGACCGCCGAGGCCGAGGAAGACGCCTCCACTCGTCAACGCGCGGCGGCGTGAGGGAGTGCAACCGATGCCCAGCAAGATCTACGACAGCCCCGCCGCTGCGCTGGAAGGCGTGCTGTTCGACGGCATGACGATCATGTCCGGCGGTTTCGGCCTCTCGGGCAATCCCGAAAGCCTGATCCCCGCCATCGGCGATGCGGGGACGAAGGACCTGACCGTCATCTCCAACAATTGCGGTGCGGACGGCTTCGGCCTGTGGATGCTGCTCAACAACGGGCAGATCCGCAAGATGATCTCGTCCTATGTCGGCGAGAACAAGCTGTTCGAGCAGCTCTATCTCGACGGCAAGCTCGAGCTCGAGCTGAACCCGCAAGGGACGCTCGCCGAACGCATCCGCGCGGGCGGCGCCGGCATCCCGGCCTTCTACACCAGGACCGGCGTCGGCACCGTAGTCGCCGAGGGCAAGCCGACCGAAATGTTCGACGGTGAGGAATATGTGCGCGAGACCTGGCTGCGCGCCGATCTAGCCATCGTCAAGGCATGGCGCGCCGATCCGGCCGGCAACCTCATGTTCCGCAAGACCGCGCGCAACTTCAATCCCAACATGGCCACCGCCGGCAAGATCACGATCGCGGAGGTCGAGGAGATCGTGGAAGCGGGGTCGTTCGATCCTGACTGCATCCACACGCCTGGCATCTATGTCGACCGCATCGTCAAGGCGACGATCAACGAGAAGCGCATCGAGAAGCTGACGACCCGCGACCGCGCAAACCTTGGGGAGACCGCGTCATGAGCTGGACCCGCGACGAAATGGCCGCGCGCGCCGCGCAGGAGCTGTGCGACGGCTTCTATGTGAACCTCGGTATCGGCATCCCGACCCTGGTGGCGAACCATGTGCCACCCGGCATCGAGGTGACGCTCCAGTCGGAGAACGGGATGCTCGGCATCGGCCCCTTCCCTTACGAAAGCGACGTCGATCCCGACCTCATCAACGCCGGCAAGGAGACGATCACCGCCCTCCCCACCTCCAGCTTCTTTTCCAGTGCCGACAGCTTCGCGATGATCCGCGGCGGCCACATCGACATGGCAGTGCTCGGCGCGATGGAAGTCTCGGCGAATGGCGATCTCGCCAACTGGATGATTCCCGGCAAGATGGTGAAGGGCATGGGCGGCGCCATGGACCTCGTCGCCGGGGTCAAGCGCGTCGTCGTGGTCATGGAGCACCAGACGAAGAAGGGTGAACCGAAGATTCTGGAACAATGCGCCCTGCCCCTGACCGGCCGGCGGGTGGTGGACCTAGTCATCACCGACCTCGGCGTCATCGCCGTCGACAAGAAGCAGGGCAGCCTGACTCTGTTGGAAACGGCGCCCGGCGTGACAGACGAAGAAGTGATCGCAAAGACCGGCGCTCCGCTGGCAGTGAGAGAGGGCGTGTCATGACCGAGGCTTTCCTCTGCGATGCCGTCCGCACGCCCATCGGCCGGTATGGCGGAACGCTGTCATCCGTCCGGGCTGACGATCTGGCCGCTATTCCGCTCAAGGCCCTGATCGAGCGTACAGGCCTTGATCACGCTGCCGTCGATGACGTGATCCTGGGCTGCGCCAATCAGGCGGGCGAGGACAACCGCAACGTCGCGCGCATGGCCGCGCTGCTGGCGGGATTTCCCGACAGTGTCGGCGGATCCACCGTCAACCGGCTCTGCGCATCGGGCATGGACGCTGTCGGCACGGCGGCACGCGCCATTCGTGCCGGCGACACGGACCTGATGATCGCCGGCGGCATCGAAAGCATGAGCCGCGCACCCTTCGTCATGCCCAAGGCCGAAAGCGCCTTTTCGCGCGGCCATGCGCTGTATGACACGACCATCGGCTGGCGCTTCGTCAATCCGGCGATGAAAGCTGCATATGGCGTGGATTCGATGCCCGAAACTGGCGAGAACGTAGCCAGCGATTTCGGCGTCTCGCGCGCCGATCAGGACGCTTTTGCCCTGCGCAGCCAGCAGCGGGCCGCCGCCGCTCAGGCATCCGGCTTCCTTGCCGAAGAAATCGTGCCGGTCACGCTGACTGACCACAAGGGCCGCGAAGCCGTGGTCGATACTGACGAGCACCCCCGCCCCGACACGACAGCGGAGGCGTTGGCCAAGCTGCGCCCCATCGTCCGCCCGGACGGCACGGTAACGGCGGGCAATGCCTCTGGTGTAAACGACGGCGCAGCGGCCATGATCGTCGCCAGCGAAGCGTCGGCCCGCCAGCACGGCCTCACCCCACGAGCACGCATTCTTGCCATGGCAAGCGCCGGGGTTGCGCCGCGCGTCATGGGGATCGGCCCGGTGCCCGCCACGCAGAAGCTGATGGCCCGCCTTGGCCTGACAATGGACAGGTTCGACGCCGTCGAACTGAACGAAGCCTTCGCCTCGCAGGGGCTTGCCGTGCTGCGCGAACTGGGCGTCGCGGACGATGACACGCGCGTGAACGCCAATGGCGGCGCGATCGCGCTTGGTCATCCGCTGGGCATGTCCGGCGCGCGCATCCTGATGACTCTGGTGCATCGGTTGGAACGCAGCGGCGGTTCGCTCGGCCTCGCCACGCTGTGCATCGGCGTCGGGCAGGGTCTTGCCATAGCCGTGGAGCGCGTCTGATGGACAAGCTGACAATCATAACCGGCGATGGCTGCCGCATCGCCTATCGGTTCGACGGCCCCGCAGATGCGCCGGTCCTGCTGCTTTCAAACTCGCTCGGCACCGATTTGACCATGTGGGCGCAGCAAATCGAAGCGTTTAGCAAGACCTACCGTGTGCTGCGCTACGACAGCCGCGGCCATGGCGATTCCGATGCGCCGGCGGGCGCCTATTCGCTCGATCGCCTGGGTCGTGATGTGATCGAACTGCTCGGCGCGCTTGGAATCGAGACCGTCGATTTCTGCGGCCTGTCGCTGGGCGGCATGATCGGCCAGTGGCTGGGGATCCGCGCACCCGAGCGGGTGCGGCGCCTGATCCTGGCGAACACCTCGTCTTACATGGGGCCGCCGTCAGGCTGGGACGCCCGCATCACTGTGGTAAGAGAGCAGGGGATGAAGCCGCTCGCCGATGCCTCCGTCGAACGCTGGTTCACCGCGACGTTCGGCGAAACCGGCCGGGAGGCCATTGCACCTATCGTCTCGACCTTTCTCGCCACCAATCCCGTGGGCTACGCTGGAGCCTGCGCCGCGATCCGCGACATGGACATGCGCCGCACCGCGAGCCTTATCGAGCGCCCCACGCTGGTGATCGGAGGCTCACTTGACCCGTCGACGCCGCCTCCGCACAGCGAGGCTCTGGCCGACGCCATAGGCGGCTCGCGGCTCGCGATGATCGAAGCAGCACACTTATCCAATGTCGAGACGCCTGAGGCCTTTACCCGGACTGTGCTCGGTTTCCTGGCGAATTGACGCTTCCCGGCCGCCGTTGCGGCGAGATCAAGTCTCCAGTAGCGACCGAAGCATCCAGGCCGTTTTTTCATGGACCGTGAGACGCTGCGTCAGCAGGTCGGCGGTCGGCTCATCACCGGCCTTCTCCGCAATAGGGAACAGGGACCGGGCCGTTCGCGCCACTGCCTCGTGCCCGGCAACCAGGATTCCCACCATCTCCAGCGCCGGTGGTGGTGCCGCCGGCGCATCGGCGATCGACGCTAGCTCACCGAACTGGCCATAGGAACCGGGAGCCGTATGACCGAGCGAGCGGATGCGTTCGGCGATGAGATCGACCGACCCCCACAACTCGGTGTACTGGGTCATGAACATGGCATGGAGCGTGTTGAACATCGGTCCGGTCACGTTCCAATGGAAATTGTGCGTGGTCAGATAGAGCGTGTACGTATCGGCGAGCAGCTTGGCCAATCCTTCCGCGATCGCTTTGCGGTCATCCTTGTCGATGCCGATGTCTATCTGAGGCCGCTTGGCCATCACGTTCTCCTCTCATCGTTGCAGACGCTCACTCGACCCTACATCAACGCCCGGCGGCTCACACCCGAAAATGAGACTTGAACTTTGCGCCTGCACTATTGCGAATGCTTCGCAAGTTCCCATCTGACAGAGAGTGCAACACCAGCCAAGGGTACAACGACCATGTTCGCAGCCGCAGCTCAAATCTCCACCTCTGCGGGTGGCCGGTATCTCCAGCAATTGTGCAAACACTGGGCGCATCACCTGGCGGTGGAATATACGCCTCAACGAGGACAGGTGGTCTTTCCCCGTGACATACGCGGAGCCGACTATCCGGGTGACGGTATCGCAACCTTCACCGCGGAGCCGAATTACCTGGGCGTCAGGATCGAAGCCACGTCTCTCGAACAGCTCGAAAGCTTGCAAGGCGTCATTTCCAGCCACCTCGATCGCTTTGCGTTCCGGGAAGCCCCACTTTCATTTCAATGGTCGACCGCCGGCCAGCCACCAATGAATCAAGCGGGATAAGTTAGACGATCCGACCGTGCCAAACAGGATTGAGCAGCGAAGAGATCGGCACTTTCCCCATTGGTCCGCGTGCGACCGATGGCAGCGGCCACATTGGGCAGAGAGTTGCACGTCATGCGGCATTCGATGCTGACAACCGGCTCTCCCCGGCGGTAGATGGGCGAACGGCGTCAGCCGGCTGAAGACTCGGCCGGATCGAGAGGGGAACGTGTCATGGGATCCGTCATCAAGCATCTTCGCAGGCAGACTCTCTCGCTGGCGTTGCTCGCCTTCCCCGGCATGCTCGCGGCCCAGGACCTTCCAAGCCCGCCGCTACCAAACGGCCCTCTCATCCTGCAAACGGTGGCCGGACAGCTCGAGATCCAGATCCTCGCCAGGGGCATGCCCCATCCGTGGAGCCTGGCTTTCCTGCCCGGCGGCGACATGCTGATCACCGAACGGGGCGGGCAGTTGCGGCGGCTCCGGCCTGGTTCCAACCGGCCAGACACCATTGCCGGCGTGCCGCAAGTCCATGTCGAAGGTCTGCTGGGATTGATGGAAGTGCTGCCCCACCCGCAATTCGCCGCCAACCGGACGCTGTATCTCACCTATCACAAGAAGATCAGCGATACCCCCAAGGCCGTCGCGATCGTGCTTGCCCGCGCGACATTGAACGGCAACCGGCTGACCGGGGTAAAGGAACTGCTGGTCACTGATACATGGGACGGCGGCGGCGGCGCGGGCGGACGCCTCGTTTTCGGCGACGATGGAAAGCTCTACATGGGCGTCGGCTCGTCGCGGGACGGGGCGGCGCAGGAGCCGGGAAGCCTGCGCGGCAAGGTGCTGCGTCTCAATGAGGACGGAACCGCGCCGCGCGACAATCCCTTCGTCGGCAAGGCCGGATTCCGCCCCGAAATCTACACATGGGGCCATCGCAATCCTTCCGGCCTTGCGGTGCATCCGGTGACGCGGCAGCTATGGCTCGCCGAATATGGCCCCAATGGCGGCGATGAGCTGAACATATTGGGCGCGGGCAAAAATTACGGCTGGCCGCTGGTCGGGCTGGGACGTTCCTACGAAGGACCCTACACCTCGGCAGTCACGCATCGCGAAGGGATGGAGCGCGCGGTGGCCGATTTCATCCCGGGCATCTCGCCCTCCGGTCTCGCCTTTTACACGGGCAAGGATTTTCCGTCGTGGACCAGCAGCGCCTTCGTCGGCGCCCAGCGCTTGGGCATGATAGCCCCGTCCGGCCGGCTGGTTCGCATCAAGTTCGACGATCAGCTCAACGAGCGGTCGCGTGAAGAGCTGCTGGTGGATGTGCGCCAACGCATCCGTGACGTGCGAATGGGGCCAGACGGATTGATGTATCTGCTGACAGATGAAGAGGACGGCGCCCTGCTCGTGCTCAAACCGCTGCGCCCGGCTGACCCCGACGCCGGCGGCGAGGACGCGTATGACGCCGCGCAGGGAAATCCCCGGATCGTTCGCTGACAGGTAGCGGTTCTCGCGCGGGGCCTTACCGCGGATGACTGAACACGCCTGATGACCTTGTCATGTGCCGTGGCAGCCTCAAGGGATCGAGCGTCGTTGTCGTCCAGCGGTCATGCAAGACGCATCAGCGGCATCAGGGACCATCGCCAGATGCCAACGCCATGTCGCGGGCATGCTGGCCCGGTTTCTCGACCCGGCCCTCGGCGATCGTCTCGCCGAATTCGGTTTCCACCGCCGCGCCGCGTTCTCTGAAGCCTTTGCCGATGTTCATCGGTAAGGGCGCCGTCAATATACAACCGCCGCGTGAACAGGTCCGCAGGCTGAGCATCTCCTCGATACCGCCAATATCAGCGGGACGCGCGGCGATGCGACAGCGCGAGCCAATAGCAGGGCACGGCGGGCAACATGAAAAGGACCGTCGCTCCCGCCATCGCCAGGATCGGGTCGTCGAACAGGCCGCCGGCCGCCGCCACCAGCGAGCTGACCGCATATTGAGTCGCGCCCAGCAGCCCCGCGCCCAGCCCCGCCCTGTCGCGCGCCCGCTCCATCGTGACGGCGACGATATTGCCGTAGATGAACGCCAGCAGGGCCATGATCGCGGCCATGCCCGCCACGAGCAGGGCAGCGGAAAACAGCCCGGCAAGCGCCGCGGCGAACATCGCGGCGGCCGCCAGCGTCATCGCGGGCAACGTCACGGACAGGATCGCCGCCGCCTGCCAGCGCCGCAGCGCGCGGTCGTTGAGCCATCCCGCCACCACGAAGACCACGCTGGTCAGCGCATAGAACAGGCCGTATTCTCCCGGCGACCAGCCATAACCGTCGATCAGCACGAACGTGCTGCCCAGGATCAGGGCATAGATCGCCGCCATGGGGAAGCTGGCCGTCAGGACGAAAAGGACATAGCCCCGGTCCGCGAGCAGGCCGCGCCATGCACGCACGTTCGCCCCGAGTCCGCCGCGCGAGCGGTGCGCGGGCGGCAGGGTTTCACGCAGGCAGGAGGCGGCGACGAGCGCGGCCCCCGCGCCCAGCACGGCGAGCACCACGAAGATGGTCCGCCAATCCGATACCGTCACCAGCCAGCCCCCGACGACAGGCGCGCCGATCGAGGCAATGGCCAGGATCTGGGTGAGCAGGCTCTGCAACCGCGCCGCGGCCTGCCCCCGATAGCGATCCGTGACCATGGCCCGCGCCACGACCAGCCCGGCCGCCGCGCCCGCCGCCTGCAGGAAGCGCGCGCCCAGCAGCGACCAGAGATCCTGCGCTGCCGCCGCAAGCAGCGACCCCACGACATAAAGCAGCAGCCCGCCCAGCATCGGCACGCGCCGCCCCAGGCGATCCGACACCGGGCCGAACAGCAACTGGCCCGCCGCCAGTCCGACAAGATAGACGGACAAGGTCGCCTGCACGGCGGCGGCGTCGACCGCCAGTTCGCGCTGAAGGCTGGGCATGGCGGGGAAATACATGTCGGTCGTGACGGACCCGACCCCCACCACCAGCCCGAGAGCGGCGATGGATACGGCCGAAAGACCGCCCGACCCCTGCGCATCGGCCTTCGCGCTCATACCGATCCCCTCCTTGCCGCGGTCGCCGGCCATGTCCGGCTTTCAGGCGTTCCGCAGTTTCAGCCCCGCAAGCCACTCCGCGATCATGGCCTGCCCCGCCCTGACCGCCGCCGGACCGAGGGCGTCATGGGCGGCGCGCAGCCTCGCCTCGTCGCCGCCTGCCGCGACGACCGATTCCGGCCATTGCTCGATCCAGGCGTCGAACCGCTTGTCCAGCCCCATTTCGGCGTGGAACTGCAAGGCAAGGAGCTTGCTGCCGCGACGGAACGCCTGATGATCGTAGACATGGCTCGACGCGAGCAGTTCGACGCCTTGCGGCAAAGTGAATGTGTCTCCGTGCCAATGGAGGATCGGCACCCCGGCCAGGTGGCGCAAGGGGCCAGCCCGTGCGTTCTCGTGCACGGTCACGGAATGAAACCCCACTTCCTTCACCGGCCCCGGATAGACATCCGCACCCAGCGCCGCGGCGATCATCTGCGCTCCGAAACACACGCCGATGGTGGGTAGATCCGCCTCCAGCCGCAAGGCGAGCCGCCGCAACTGGCAGGCTACCATGGATAGCGCTCCTGCTCATAGACGCCCATGGGGCCGCCCATCATGATCAGCAGGTCGTGCTCGCGCAAGTCGAGGGAAGCGAAAGCCGGGTCAGTCACGTCCACCCGGTCCACATGATAGCCCGCCGCTTCGATCGGCTCGCGGTAGCCCGCCACGCCTTCATGGGGGACGTGACGGATGATAAGCGCCTTTTTCTGCCGCATTCGCCCTGCTTCGCTGGATCGGAAACGGAAGATGTCCCGTTTTCCGCTTCTGCCGTCAAGCCGGAAGGCCGCCCTCATCCCTGCGCGGGAGCAGAATGGGAAGCAGCCCGGCATTGCCGCCGGGCCGTTCGTGAAAGATGTGGATTATCGCCGCCGGATCAGAACCGCGCGGTCACGCTGAGCCAGAAGCTACGGGCCTTGTCCTTGTTGTTATAGTGGTCGAAGTGCAGCGTCTCGTTGGTGTCCAGATAATCGCCATCCCCGGTCAGGTCGCGGAATTCCGTGTTGTAGGTCGTGAAATCGCGGTTCAACAGGTTGTTGACGCGCGCATTGACGGTCAGCCAGCTCGCCGGTTCATAGGCCGCGCCAAGGTTGAGGACCGTGTAGCTCTTATAATAGAGTTCATCGCCGGTAATGGCGTGCAGGCTGCGATAGCGCTTCGAGCGCCATTCGCCGGTCAGGAGGAAGCTGAGCTGGTTCGTCGCCTGCCAGTCCACGGAGGCATTGGCCATGTGGCGCGCGCTGTTGCCCAGCGGCAGGCCGGCCTGAGAGCCGCTCTTCTGTTCGCTGTCGGTCAGGGTGTAGTTGGCACGCACGCGCAGGCCGTCGAACAGTTGCACGCGCCCGGCCACTTCCAGGCCCTGAATAACGACCTTGTCGATATTGGTCGAACGGCTGGCGCTGCTGTAGCCGAGTTCCGCGTATTCGCCGGTATCGGCGCAAGGCAGAACGGTGCCCGCGCCGCAGGGCTGGCTGGCGATCTTGTCGTCGAACGTGTTGCGGAAGACCGTGGCGTTGAAATTGTGCCCGCGCGGGTGCTGCCAGTAGACGGCCAGTTCGGTGCTGACGCTGGTTTCCGGCTTCAGGTTCGGGTTGCCGAAGAACGGCGAGGTGCCCTGGCCGCCGAACCCGGTGATGCCGTCATAGAGGTCCGTGGTCTTGGGAGTCTTGAAGCCGGTGCTGACGCCGCCCTTGACGGTCCACTGGCTGCTGAGCGTCAGCACGCCGTAGAGCCGGGGGCTCACATGATCGCCGAATATTTCATGCCTGTCGTAGCGCAGGCCGCCGGTGATCGCGAGCGGTTCGAGAATCCGCCAGGTGTCCTCCGCGAACAGCGACCACATGTTATGCTTCTGCTTGAGGCCCGGCGTCCCGCTTTCCAGGCCGAACACGCCATCGGTCAATTCGCCCCGGATAAGCTGGCCGCCGAGGACGAACATGTGCTTGCCCGCCATTTCCAGCGGAATGTCCAGCTTGGCGTCCAGCGTATACTGCGAACTTTCCAGCGTGCGGGCGGGGCGCGGCAGGAAAGTCTCCTCCGCGATGGCGCGGCGCTGGGCCACGCTCAGCCCCGCATAGGGCCCCGTGCCGTCGATCATCTGCAGCAGATGATCGCGTTCGGCCACGCTGAAGGGAATCGTGCGCCCCTTGTTGTTGGTGGCGACGTGCGAAAGCGAGACGATGCTGTTGCCGAAGCCCCATTCGCCCTGATGCGTGAGGGACCAGACATCCCGCGTGAACTTCTGGGTCGGTGCATATCCCACGCGCGGATTGGCCCGGCGCGACCAGATGCCGCCGTTGTTGGCGCAAGCGGCCGCGTTGTTGCCCGCGGCGCCCTGGCAGAAGTCGCCCGCAGCCCAGATGCTGCTGATGCTGTCGACGGTGCCGACCGGATATTCCTCGTTGCCGGCGTCGTTGATCTTGATCTTGTTGTCGTATTTTTGTCGCGACACATCATATTCGAAGGTCAGCGTCTGGTTGTCCGTCGGCGTGAAGCTTAGCGTGAAGCCCGCCGATATGTTCCTGTTGTCCACGGTCTTGCCGCCGCCGCCGAAACCCAGCGAACGGACGACACGGTTCCCCGCCGGGTCCGTCACGGCATCATAGACGGGGTTGGAAGCGTCGCGGTTATACCAGCTTCCGCGCGCGCTCAGGTTCAGCAGGCCAGGCACGATCGGCCCGTTGAGATAGGCGTCCACCGTGGTGTCGTCGCCGTATTCGCTTTTCGTCTCGAACGTGCGGGCGGCCGTGACGGAGCCGCTCCAGCGGTCGATGTTCCGCTTGGTGATGATGTTGATGACGCCGCCCATGGCATCCGCGCCGTAAAGCGTGGAGGCCGGGCCGCGAATCACTTCGATCCGCTCGATGGCGTCGCGCGGCGGGATGTGGTTGAACTGGTTGCCGCCGAAGTTGTTGGGATAGATGTCGCCATGGTTGTTCTGGCGGCGACCGTTAATGAGGATCAGCGTGTATTCCGAGCCCATGCCCCGCAGGCTGACCGTGCCCTGGCCGGTCTTGTCGCGGGTTTCGCCGATATCGACGCCTTCCAGGTCGCGCACGGCGTCCAGCAGAGTCATGTAGGGGCGGTTGGCCAGATCTTCCGCCGTGATGACGCTGATGCTGGCAGGCGCATCGACGATCTTCTGCTCAAAGCCCGCCGCCGTGACGACGATTTCCGGGCTGGTGGATTCGGCGGCGGCGGCATCGGCGGCGGCCAAAGCAGGGGAGGGGGAAGCCGCCGCGAAGGCGAGAACCGTCAGGCTCGCGCCGACGATATTGCGACGCAAGCGCCGTTGGAAACAGGACATTGGACCCCCTAATTGATAATGCTACCGATTCTCAAAAGCGTGTGGCGCGCTTAAGGAGGTTGGCTTTACGGGGTCAATGGCGGCGAACGTCGAATCCCAATGCAGCAATATTTTGTTACATTGAATGCGAATCGAGCGTGTAAACGGACATTCCATGGCCACGCAGCAACAGGTCGCCTCTCCCCGCCCGCCTCATCATATCGTCGTGGTGGACGACGATCCCGGCGTCCGCACCCTGGTCTGCCGGCTGCTGCGCGAATGCGGCTATGACGCGACCGGCGTGACGGGGCGCGCGGAACTGGAAAGCGTGATGCACGCGCGCGCCATCGACCTCGTGCTGCTCGACATCATGCTGGCGGACGAGAACGGGCTGGACCTGTGCCGGTCCCTGCGCGAGCGAAGCCGCGTGCCGATCATCATGATAAGCGCGCGCGGGCAGGAAACGGACCGTGTGGCGGGGCTGGACCTGGGCGCGGACGACTATATCGCCAAGCCTTTCGGACGGCAGGAAATTCTCGCCCGCGTGCGCGCGGTGCTGCGCCGCTCGGAACATCCGCACCTGCCGAACGACGTGCCGCCGCCCGAACTGTTCGAGTTCGCCGGGTGGCGATACTGGCCGCGCCGCCACGAACTGGTGTCCCCGGCCGGTGTCGAAGTCGAGCTGACCGGCGCCGAACACGAATTGCTGCTTACCCTGCTGCGCCATCCCCAGCGCATGCTGGGGCGCGAACGGCTGCTCGAACTGTCGCGTTCGCGCATCAGCCATGGATCGGACCGCAGCATCGACGTGCTCATCAGCCGGTTGCGGCGCAAGATGGGCGACGGACGGCGCGGCCGCCCGATCATCCGCACGGTCAGGGGAGTGGGATATATGTTCGCCGCCGATGTCGGCGTGCAATGAGCCCGCGGCATCTCCTGCCGCACAGCATCATGGGGCGGCTGGCCCTGATCCTCGTCGCCGCGCTCTGCCTGGAGTTCGCGATCAACGCCGCCATCAACAAATGGCAGGAACGCGGCCTGCTGTCAGTCGAGCAATCGCACCGGATCGCCGAGCAACTGGCCAGCGCCGACCAGATCGTCATGCAGTTCGATGCCGCGCGCAGACCGGAAATCGCGCGGAAACTGGCGATCAACGGCATGACGATGAACTGGGTTCCCGCGACCATCATCACGGATTCCAGTGCGGTCCAGCCGCAACTGGACGAAATGCGCGCGCGTCTGGCGGCCGACCGGCCCCGGCTTTCGGGCCGCGACCTGCGGCTCAACCTCATCCGGGCGGATAGCGAGAGCGCGCAGGATCTGCTGGGCGCGCTGCGGCTTTCCGACGGCAGCTTCCTGACCTTTCGCGTCCGCCCCTTCGTCGGCGCGCCGCCACCGTGGTGGGTGACGGCGAGTCTGCACCTGCTGCTGGTCGTCGGGCTGATCGCCGCGACTCTGCTGGCGACGCGCGCCATGGTGCGCCCCCTGAGCAATCTGGCGGAGGCCGCCGACAACACCGGGCGCGGCCTGCTCCCCGAAATCCGGGTGGAAGGCCCGGAGGAAGTGCGCCGCGTCGCCACGGCCTTCCGCGCGATGCAGCAGCGCCTGCTGCAAATGATCGAGGATCACGCGCAGGCCCTTGTCGCCGTGTCCCACGACCTGCGGACGCCGATCCAGCGCATGCGGCTTCGCATCGGATCGTTCCCCGACGAATCCACGCGCGAAGGCATGAGCGCCGATCTGGCCGACATGGAAAAATTCATCGCGTCGGTATCCAGCTTCCTGAAGGACGGGGCGGAAGAGCCGGAAAAGCTGGTGGACCTCGCCGCCATCGTCATGACGCTGGTGGACAACACCGCCGATGCGGGCGCCGACATCGCCTACGACGGGCCGGACGAGCTGGCCGTCCGCCTGAAACCCGCCGCCATGAAGCGCGCGCTCGGCAACCTTGTCGACAATGCCCGCGCGCACGCGGACAAGGTGCGCGTGACGCTGCACGTGACACCGGGCGAAGGCGAGCGCATCGTCCTGACGGTGGAGGACGACGGCCCCGGCATCCCGGCGTCGCGGCGCGAGGAAGTGTTCCTGCCGTTCCGCCGGCTGGATTCGGGCCGGAGCAAGGGCGGCTCGGGCCTCGGCCTCGCCATCGTACGCAAGGCCGTCGCTTCGCTGGGCGGCGCCGTCAGCCTTACGGACAGCGCGATGGGCGGGCTTTGCGCCCGGATCGAACTGCCGCTCGAACTGCCGCGATGACGGACTTGTCCGCCGCTACTTCGCCAGTTCGCCCGCCAGCGCCCCGATGTCCGCCTCCGGCCGCGCGCCGTAGTGCGAGATGATCTCGCCCGCGCAGATCGCGCCCAGCTTGAGGCAATCGGCCAGCGGCCGTCCCCGCACGTGGGCGTGGAGAAACCCGGCGGCGAACATGTCGCCCGCGCCGGTGGTGTCGATCACTTTCGCGACAGGCTCGGCCGGAATTTCCGCGCGTTCGCCGCCCGTCACCGCGATCGCGCCTTTCTCGCTGCGCGTTACGGCCAGCACCGGCACTTTCGGCGCGAGAAGCGCAATGCCCGCATCGTGATCGGCCTCGCCCGTCAGCGCCGCCAGCTCGTGCTCGTTGGCGAACAGGATGTCTATCGCGCCGTCCTCGATCAGCGCGCGGAAATCGCCGCCGTGCCGCTCGATCACGAAAGTGTCCGACAGCGTGAAGGCCACCTTGCGGCCCGCATCGCGCGCCGCCGCGATGGCGTGGCGCATGGCGGCGCGCGGGATCTCCGGATCCCAGAGATAGCCTTCCAGATAGAGCACGGCGGCTTGCCCGATCACCGCGGCATCCAGCGCTTCGGCGGGCAGGATCTGGGAAACGCCAAGATAGGTATTCATCGTGCGCTGGCCGTCCGGCGTCACGAAGATCAGGCACCGGGCCGTCGCCAGATCGCCCGCGCGCGGCGCGGTATCGAACCGGATTCCGCCCGCGCGGATATCGTGCGCGAAGACTTCGCCCAGTTGGTCGTCCGCCACCTGCCCGATAAAGGCGCAGCGCGATCCCAGCGCGGCCAACCCCGCCAGCGTGTTTGCCGCCGATCCGCCGGATGTCTCCCGCGCCGGACCCATCGCCGCGTAAAGTTCATGTGCGCGCGGCGTGTCGATCAGCGTCATCGCGCCGCGTGCCATGCCCAGCCTGTCGATCAGCGCATCGTCGCAAGGGGCGATCACATCGACAATGGCGCTGCCGATGGCAACGACGTCAAGGCTGGGTGCGGACATGCAGGGCTCCGATGCGGCCGAAGGACGTTGGGAAAGACGGCGCGGCCTAGCGGCGGGCCGCCCCGGGGGCAAGAGGCGCGCGGTTGACTTGCACGGCGGTGCGCGCGATGGACGGGTCCGGTTTCTCCATGATCGCCGCTTTCCTCCTCGCGCTGCGCCAATTGACCGACAGGCCGGTCCTGCGGGTTCTGGCGCGCAGCCTCGCCCTGTCGCTGGCGCTGTTCGCCGCGATCGGCGCGGCAAGCTGGTGGGCGCTCGACGCGCTGCTGGAACGATTCGGCCTCGACGCACGGGCCTTCACCGGCGCGGAGGGCCTGCGCGGGCTGGCGGCGCTGATCGCCGTGCTGATCGGCGGCTGGCTGCTGTGGCGGATCATCGCCATCGCCGTCCTGCAATTCTTCGCCGACGACGTGGTGACGGCCGTGGAAGCGCGGCACTATCCCGATGCGCACGAACGTGCCCGCCCGCTGGGCCTGCGGGCGGAAATCACCAACGGCCTGCGCGGCGCGATGCGCGCGCTGGCGTGGAACCTCACCGTGCTGCCTTTCGCCATCGCGCTGTTCGTGACCGGGTTCGGCACGGCCCTGCTGTTCTGGGCCGTCAACGCCGTGCTGATGGGCCGGGAACTGACCGATCTGGTCTGGCTGCGGCATCGGTCCGATCCGGCCGAAGCTTCCCCGCTCGGCGCGGGCGAGCGCTTCGCCCTGGGCGGAATAACCGCCGCGCTGTTTTTCGTGCCGCTCGTCAACCTGCTGGCGCCCGTGATCGGCGCGGCGATGGCGGCCCATCTGGTACACCGCAAGGGAGTGACCGTCCATGCACCGTAAATGGCTTGCAGTCCTTTTTTCCGTGCCGCTGCTCGCGGCTTGCGGCGGCGCGCCGGGCGGCGGCGCCGTGCAGAGCGCCAGCGCCAGGGCGGCGCCCGACAAAGGCGGCACGCGCCAGCCCTATCTCGGATCGGTCCGTCCCCCCGCCCGCACGCCGCCGCCCGCCGCTCACGTCCAGAACCTGCCGGGGCTGGAAAGCGTGATCGGCGCGACACCCGCCGAACTTTCGCGGCGGTTCGGCGATCCCCGCCTCGATGTGCACGAAGGCGACGCCCGCAAGCTGCAATTCACCGGCGAAGCCTGCGTGCTGGACGTGTTCCTCTATCCCCCGGCGCAAGGGCGCGAGCCACAGGCCACTTACGTCGACGCACGCCGCGCCTCCGACGGACAGGACGTGGATCGCGCCGCCTGCGTGGCCGCGCTGCGGAAGCGGTGAGGCAGCCGGTTCTGCGGGTAACGGAAAGGGCAGGCCGCTTTGCTGCTGGGCTTGGGAATCAGCCAGCGCGGCGTGATGGCGGAAACCACCTGATTCACGACCCGCCGCCTGTTTCTTAACAAAATTCCGCTACTCTGCGGGTCTCTTGGACTGAGGGTTGCGATGTGCAGAATGTAAGCGGCGGTTCGCGAAGGAAGACAAAATTATGCGTATGTTGAGCGAAAATTGGCAAGAGATATTGGTGATCTTACTGGCCTGTTCGCTCTCATCATTTGTGAACCATAAGTTTGGAATATTTGTCACTACTCTGATAACGTTGGGATATATTGCGCTAACGATAGTGTTTGTAGTTGGCAGGGTTCCTAGAATCGAATCATTTCTTCTTCTTGGCCTTGGCCTGTTTCCAGCTCTTGCGTGGATCGGATTTTTCATCGGGCGCTATTTTAGAAGAAAGAGCATAGCGAAAAACACATGATTTGCGCCGCTGATCGTCCCGCGTGATTGCGGCCTCCCGGCCCGCTCGATCTGGCTGCACGAAAAACCCTGTCGGATTGATGATCTGCACGCCAACCGTGCTGGCGAGGTTTTCCGTCACCCCCATATGCGACCGGATCGCATAGCGCCGTCACAAGCTCATTCTCCGGTCGCGTTGCAGAACAGATCCCGCTCAGAACCGGAAACACCGCTAAACCGTAAAGCTCTCACCGCAGCCGCACGCGCCCTTGGCGTTGGGGTTCTGGAACACGAAACCGGCGGTGAAATCGTCCTCCTGCCAGTCCATCGTGCTGCCGATCAGATAGAGCACGCTGGCGCCGTCGATGAAGAACGTGCCGTCCGGCGTTTCGATCCGTTCGTCCATGGGGTTCGCCTCGGTGACGTAGTCGACCGAATAGGCAAGGCCGGAACACCCCCGGCGCGGTGTGGACAGCTTGACGCCGACCGCCCCATCAGGCGCCTGCGCCATCAGCTTCGCGATGCGTTCTTCCGCCGCGGGCGTGAGAAGCACTGCGGCGGGCCGCGCTCTGATCTTCGTCTCGCTCATCACAGCATTCCCAGTTCCAGCTTCGCCTCGTCGCTCATCTTGGCCATGTCCCACGGCGGATCCCAGACGAGGTTTACGTCCACGTCGCGCACGCCCGGCACCGCGCAGACGCGCATTTCCACTTCGCCCGGCATCGATTCGGCGACCGGGCAGTGCGGCGTCGTCAGCGTCATGGTGATCGCCACGCCGCCGTCGTCCGCCACGTCCACGCCGTATATAAGGCCGAGGTCGTAGATATTCACGGGGATTTCGGGATCGAAAATGTCCTTCAGCGCCGCGATCACCCCGTCATAGACCGCGCCGCCCGGTTCCCCGGCGGGAAGTCCGGCGGGTTTCGCGGCAAGGAAGCCTTCGAGATAGTCCCGCTTCCGCTCCAGCTTTTCCCCCATGCTTTCCGCCGAGGTTTCCGCGTCTTCCACCCGCGCGCGCGGCGGGGGGGATACGCCGTCCACTTCTTCCACCGCAAATTTGCGTTCTTCGTTCACCCGAAGATCCTCCTGGTGCGTTCGATGCCGCGCAGCAGCGCGGCCACGTCGCTTTCGTCGTTATAGATGCCGAAGCTGGCCCGCGCCGTCGCCGGCACGCCCAGATGGTCCATCAGCGGCTGGGCGCAGTGATGCCCGGCGCGGATGGCGACGCCTTCCTCGTCCAATATGGTGCCGAGATCGTGCGGATGCACCCCGTCGAGCGAGAAACTGACGATACCCGCCGATTCCTCCGGGCCGAACAGGGTTACGGCGTTGAGCGCGCGCAGTTCGTCCCGCGCCATGTTCACCAGCGCCGCTTCATGCGCATGGATCGCGTCCAGCCCGATGGCCTGCACATAGTCGATGGCGGCGGCCAGCCCGATGGCTTCGACGATGGCGGGCGTCCCGGCCTCGAACCGCGCGGGCGGCGGGGCGAAGGTGGTCCGCGCGAACGTCACCCGGTCGATCATCGCGCCGCCGCCGTGCCATGGCGGCATGGCGTCCAGTATCTCCGCCCGCGCCCAGAGCGCGCCGATCCCGGTCGGCCCATAGAGCTTGTGCGCCGAAAAGACGTAGAAATCGCAATCGAGCGCCGCGACATCGACGGCCATGCGCGGCACGGCCTGGCAGCCATCGACCAGCAGCTTCGCGCCCACGCCATGCGCCAGATCCGCCGCGCGCCGCACGTCGAGCATCGAGCCGAGCACGTTGGAGACATGCGCCATGGCTACCAGTTTGTGCGCGGGGGTGAGCATCCGTGCCGCCGCGTCGAGGTCTATCCGCCCGTCCGGCGTCAGCGGGCAGACGTCGATTTCGACGCCGGTGTGTTCGCGCAGCAATTGCCAGGGCACGATATTGGAATGATGCTCCAGCATGGACAGCAGCACGCGGTCGCCCGCTTTCAGGTGCGCCGCGCCCCATGTCTGCGCCACGAGATTGATCGCCTCCGTCGCGCCGCGCGTGAAGACGATTTCGTTCTCCCGCCCGCCCAGGAACGCCGCGACCCGCCGCCGCGCCGCTTCGAACGCCAGAGTCATTTCCGCCGAGCGCGCATAGACGCCGCGATGCACCGTGGCATAGTCCGGCCCCATCGCGCGCAGCGTGGCGTCGATCACCACTTGCGGCTTCTGCGCGGTGGCGGCGGTATCCAGATAGTGCCACGGCGCGCCGTCCGCCGTGACGAGGCCGGGGAAGTCGCCGCGCAGCGACCGGGTAAGCGTGCCCGCGCTCACACCAGATCCCCCAGCCGGGCCAGCGCCTTGTCCGTCAGCGCGGCTTCCTCGGGTGCGCCCGCGAACGCCTCCGCGACGAAAGCCTGAAGCATCAACCGCTTGGCCTGCGCGGGAGTCAGTCCGCGCGCCTGCAAATAGAACAGACCCGCCGCGTCGAGTTCGCCCACGGCGCAGCCATGCGCGCACTTCACGTCATCGGCGAAGATTTCCAGTTCGGGCCGGGCATTGGCCGTCGCGGTGCGCGACAGCAGCATGGCGCGCACGGATTGTTCGGCGTCCGTGCCGTCCGCGCCGCGCTCCACCGCAATACGGCCGAGATAGGTGCCTGTTGCCCGGTCGGCCAGCACCGTGCGCACGATCTGGCGGCTCACCGCATCAGGTTGGGCATGCGTGACCTCGGTGACGATCTCCAGCGTCTGTGTGCCCCCGCCCAGTTGCGCCGCGCCCAGCGTGAACGACGCGCCCCTGCCCAGCCACGCATCCACGGCGATGCGCCCGAAAGCCGGGCCGGTGTTGAGCACGCGCAAGTCGAACGCCGCGCCGTCCTCCACCACGACCGACAGATGCCGCGCCACGGCCCGTTCGCCGCCATCCTCCACGATGGACAGCGTCGTGCTCTGGCTGGTGGGCACAAGGATGTCCTCGACCGGCACCGGCCACACGCCCGTCAGGGCGTCAATGTCCGAATAGCGGAAATCCTCCTGCTTGCGCGTGGGGAGAGGCGCCAGTCCGTTCACGCCACAGCCTCGTAACCTTGCTCCTCAAGCTGGAGCGCCAGTTCCGGCCCGCCCGTCTTGACGATACGGCCATCGGCCAGCACATGCACGAAATCCGGCTTCACGTAATCGAGCAGGCGCTGGTAATGCGTGATGAGCAGCACGGCCTTGTCAGCCCGGCGCATGATGGCGTTGATGCCTTCGCCCACCACGCGCAGCGCGTCGATGTCCAGCCCGGAATCCGTCTCATCCAGAATGGCCAGCCTCGGGTCGAGGATGCCCATCTGCACCATTTCGGCGCGCTTCTTCTCGCCGCCCGAAAAGCCGACGTTCACCGGGCGCTTGAGCATGTCCATATCCATGCGCAGCAGCGCCGCCTTGTCCTTCGCCAGCCGCAGGAACTCCCCGCCCGAAAGCGGCGGCTCGCCCCGGTGCTGGCGCTGCGCGTTCGCGGCTTCGCGCAGGAACTGGACGAACGAAACTCCCGGAATCTCCACCGGATACTGGAAGCCCAGGAACAGCCCCGCGGCGGCGCGCTCATGCGGTTCCAGCGCCAGCAGGTCTGCCCCGTCGAACGTGACGGAACCGTCCGTCACTTCGTAGCCCGGCCTGCCGCCCAGCGTATAGCCCAGCGTGGACTTGCCCGCGCCGTTCGGCCCCATGATGGCATGGACTTCGCCCGCGTTCAGCGTGAGCGAAAGGCCCTTGAGGATCGGCTTGTCCGCGACCGTGGCGTGGAGGTTATGGATCTGGAGCATTTAATTTTCCTGAAGGTCCGGCAGGGAAGCGTCATCATCGCCAGTCCCCATCCCCGGCCCCTCCCCTGAAGGGGAGGGGATCGAGGGGTGGGGAGTCGCGGCATTGCGCGCGGCTGTCCTGCGGTCGAACGGCTTTTGCAGTTCCAGAAGGATCGCCTCGCACACGCCGTCCAGTTCTTCCATCACCTGCCGGTTGGTGAAGCGCAGCACGCGCAGGCCCACGTCCGTCAGCTTGCGGTCGCGCAGCGCGTCGACTTCCGGGTTCACATGGGTTTCGCCGTCGATCTCCACACAGAGCCAGCGCGCCGGGCAGGCGAAATCGACGATGGCCGAGCCGACCACGGCCTGACGGCGGAACTTGAAGCCGCCCAGTTGCCCATTGGCGAGGCGCGTCCACAGGCGCTGCTCCGATTCGGTGGGATTGCGGCGCATCTCGCGGGCGTAGTCTTGCAGCTTGTCGAGGCGCGCGGCGGAGATGCCCCACCCCTTGCCGCCGGATGAGGCGGTATCACGCAACTTGAGTGTCTTGCGCTCGCTCACCCCACGCTCCCTTCCAGCGAAATGCCCAGCAGCTTCTGCGCTTCCACCGCGAATTCCATCGGCAGTTGCTGGAGCACTTCGCGCGCAAAGCCGTTGACGATCAGGGCCACGGCCTCTTCCTGCCCCAGCCCGCGCTGCATGGCGTAGAACAACTGGTCGTCGGAAATCTTGCTGGTCGTCGCTTCGTGCTCGATCTGGGCAGTGGGGTTTTTCACTTCGATATAGGGCACGGTGTGCGCGCCGCAGTCCTTGCCCAGCAGCAGGCTGTCGCACTGCGTGAAGTTGCGCACGTTTTCCGCGTTGGCGCCGACGCGCACAAGCCCCCGATAGGTGTTATTGCTGCGGCCCGCGCTGATCCCCTTGGAGACGATGGTGGACGTGCTGCCCCGCCCGTTGTGGATCATCTTGGTGCCGGTGTCGGCCTGCTGGAAATTGTTGGTGACGGCGACGGAATAGAACTCGCCCACCGAATCCTCGCCGTTCAATACGCAGGAGGGGTATTTCCACGTGATCGCGCTGCCGGTTTCCACCTGGGTCCACGAAACCTTGCTGCGCGCGCCCTGACACAGCGCCCGCTTGGTCACGAAGTTGTAGATGCCGCCGCGCCCCTGCGCATCACCGGGATACCAGTTCTGGACCGTGGAATACTTGATTTCCGCATCGTCGAGCGCGACCAGTTCCACCACGGCGGCATGAAGCTGGTTCTCGTCGCGCTGCGGCGCGGTGCAGCCTTCGAGGTAAGAGACGTAGCTGCCCTTCTCGGCCACGATCAGCGTGCGCTCGAACTGGCCGGTGTTTTCCGCGTTGATGCGGAAATAGGTGGAAAGCTCCATCGGGCAGCGCGTGCCTTCGGGCACATAGACGAAGGTGCCGTCCGAAAAGACCGCGCAATTGAGGGCCGCAAAATAGTTGTCGTGCATCGGCACGACCCGGCCCAGCCACTTGCGGACCAGATCGGGATATTCGCGGATCGCTTCGGAAATGGACCGGAAGATGACGCCCGCCGCTTCCAGTTCCTTGCGGAACGTGGTGGCGACCGACACGGAATCGAACACCGCGTCCACCGCCACCTTGCGCGCGCCTTCCACCCCGGCGAGCACTTTCTGCTCTTCCAGCGGAATGCCCAGCTTTTCATAGACGCGCAGGATTTCGGGATCGACTTCGTCCAGGCTTTCCAGCTTCGGCTTCGCCTTGGGCGCCGCCCAGTAATAGGCTTGGCTGTAGTCGATCGGCGGCACGTTCAGCTTGGCCCAGTCCGGCGGCGTCATCGTCAGCCAGTGGCGATAGGCTTTCAGGCGCCATTCCAGCATCCATTCCGGCTCTTCCTTCTTGGCCGAAATGAAGCGGACCGTGTCTTCGGAAAGGCCCTTCGGCCCGAACTCCTGCTCGATATCGGCGACCCAGCCGTGCTCGTATTCCGCGACGCGGGCGGCAGCCTCACGCGCGGCGACGTCACGCACTGCTCCGTCGCGAACCGGGGGGGGCATGTCAGCGCTTTCGGTCATGGAGCCATCTCCGCCAGTTGCGTGAGCGGCACGCCCGCCAGCGCGCCGCGCAGCGCCTGGTTGACGGCGGGCCAGTTCGGCCGCACCACGCAGGCATCGGCCAGCGTGCAGTCATTGCGGCCGTGCTCGCTGCAGGCGCTCAGCGCGATGGGGCCTTCCACCGCTTCCACGATGTCGGCCAGCGTTATCGCGGCAGCCGGACGCGCCAGCTTCAGCCCGCCTCCCGCACCGCGCGCGGAACGCAGCAGCCGCGCCGCCGTCAGCTTGCTGACCACTTTCTGCACCGTGGGCGCGGGCAGGCCGGTTTCTTCCGCGAGCCGCGCGGCATGGACACGCTCCGCGCCACAGTGCCGCGCGGCGGCGGCCATGATGACGACGGCATAATCGGCGAGACTCGATAGGCGCATGAGCGATCCGTTAAATCGGAGTGATTCGTTCCGGTTTCACCTAGGAGCGCAAGGCGCGCAGTTCAACCAGTGGATTGTGCAAATGCAAAAAAGGCGGCGTCCTGCTCGATCCGCGAAGGAAACGGGGACGCCGCCGAAAGGAGAGAGCCCGCGCGCATGGCACGAGCCCTTCGGGTCGCTCGCCAAGCCCTAACCGCCGGTTTTGCGGGAAGATTGTATAAATGCGACAGAAGCGTGACCAATTTGCACCACTTGCGGCTTTCCCCACGCGACGATTCCGCTAGAAGCCACGCCATGGCCATGCCCGTCCCTTACAGCCTGCTGCGCCCCGCGCTGTTTTGTCTCGACGCCGAACGGGCGCACGGCCTGGCGCTTGCCGCGCTCAGGCTGCTGCCCTCCGGCGCGGCGCCCGCCGCCGGTCCGCTGGCCACGACCGTCGCGGGCATAGCCTTTCCCAATCCGGTCGGCATGGCGGCGGGCTTCGACAAGGATGCCGAAGCGCCCGACGCCCTGCTAGGGCTGGGCTTCGGCTTTGCGGAAGTGGGCTCGATCACGCCCCTGCCCCAGCCCGGCAACCCGCGCCCGCGCCTGTTCCGGCTGGAAGAGGACCGCGCCGTCATCAATCGCATGGGTTTCAACAACGGCGGCGCGGCCCGCGCGGCGGAACGGCTGCGCGCCCGCGCGGGCAGGCCGGGCGTGGTCGGTGTCAACATCGGCGCAAACAAGGATTCGGCGGACCGCATCGCCGACTATGCCATGATGGCGCGGCTCATGGCGCCGTTCGCCACCTATCTCGCCATCAACGTCAGCAGCCCCAACACGCCCGGCCTGCGCGCGCTTCAGGATGAGGCGGCACTGACCGCCCTGCTCGACGCCGTGATCGAGGCGCGCGGGCCGGAAGGTCCGCCCGTGTTCCTGAAAGTCGCGCCCGATCTGGAACCGGCGGACATCGACGCCATCGCCCGCATCGCCATCGAGCGCAAGCTGGGCGCGCTGATCGTCTCCAACACCACGATTTCCCGCCCGCCGCTGGCCTCGCGCCATGCGGGCGAAACGGGCGGCCTTTCGGGCGAGCCGCTGCGCCCCCTCGCCCAGCAGCGCCTGCGCGATTTCCGCAAGGCGACCGGCGGCACGATGCCGCTGATCGGCGTGGGCGGCATCGCTTGCGCCGATGACGCCTGGGCGCGTATCCGGGCGGGGGCAAGCCTGGTGCAGCTCTACAGCGCCATGGTCTATGAAGGCCCCGGCATCGCGAAACGCATCACGCAAGGGCTGGCGGACCTGATGCGGCGCGACGGCTTCGCCACCATTGCCGAAGCGGTGGGAAGCGAATAGCGTCCAGGGCGATGGCTTCCTTCCTTTTCCGCTCCACCCTTTCCCCTCTTTTGGGCGTGCTCGCGCCTCTCCTCCTCGCGGCCTGCGCCACTATTCCGCAAGCCGCCGCCCCTCCTGAACAGCGCGGGCTGGTCAGCGCCGCCGATCCCCGCGCGGCCGAAGCGGGCGTGGAAATGCTGCGCAAGGGCGGCAGCGCGACGGACGCGGCCATCGCGACCATGCTGGCGTTGACCGTGGTGGAGCCGCAAAGCTCCGGCATCGGCGGCGGCGGCTTTTTCGTGCAAGCCGCGCCCGAAGGCACGGTCGAGACGATCGACGGGCGTGAAGCCGCGCCTGCCGGGGCGGACCCGCGCTGGTTCCTCGACGACGCGGGCCAGCCCCTGCCCTTCCGCGCCGCCGTCGCCAGCGGGCTGAGCGTGGGCGTGCCGGGCAACGTGGCGCTGGCGGCGGATGCCCATGCGCGCCACGGCAAGCTCGCCTGGGCAGAGCTGTTCGCGCCCGCGATCCGCCTGGCCCGCGACGGGTGGACGATCACGGAGCGCGCCCACGCGTTTCTCGTCCGCGCCAGGGTGACCGCCGCGCGCGATCCCGCGGGCAAGGCGCTGTTCTACGACGCGGCGGGAGAGCCGGTGCCGGTGGGAACCACGGTGCGCAACCCGGCGCTGGCCGATACGCTGGAACGCATCGCGCGCGACGGGCCGGACGCCTTCTATCGCGGGGCTTTCGCGGAAGCGGCGGCAGCGGCCGTGGCCGCCGATACGCCTCGCGCCGCCCATCGCTCCGGCGCGATGGCGGCCAGCGACTTCGCCGCCTACCGCGCGAAGGAACGCGCCGCGGTCTGCGGCACATACCGGCTCTATCGCATCTGCGGCATGGGGCCGCCTTCCTCCGGCGCGACGACCGTGCTCGCCATCCTCGGCCAGCTCGAACGCTTCGACCTCAAGGGGCTGGGCAAGGATTCGCCGGTATTCTGGCACCTCTTCGCCGAATCGCAACGGCTGGCCCATGCCGACCGCGAGCGGTTCCTGGCGGACCCGGATTTCATTGCCGTGCCGGCGACGGAATTGATCGCGCCCGCCTATCTCGCCAAGCGCAGCGCGCTGATCGACCCGGCCAAAACCCTGGACAAGGCGGAACCGGGGCTGGACCTGCCGCCACCCGACGGCATGGAGCCGCCCGAGCGCGGCACGTCGCATTTCGTCGCGGTGGACGGGGCGGGCAATGCCGTCAGCTATACCTCCACGATCGAGGGACCGTTCGGCTCGGGCCTGATGGCGGGCGGGTTCTACCTCAACAACGAACTGACCGATTTCAGCTTCACGCCCGGATCGCCCGCCGCACCTGTCGCCAACCGGGTGGAAGGCGGCAAGCGGCCGCGCAGTTCGATGGCGCCCACGGTGGTGTTCGCGCCGGACGGGCGCCTGTTCATGGCCGTGGGCGCGGCGGGCGGCGCCACCATTCCCGTGCAGGTGAGCAAAGTGCTGATCGGCGTGATCGACCTGGCGCTGCCGCTCGACGAGGCGCTGGCCCTGCCCGTGCTGTTTGCGCCCGCTGACACCGTTTTCATCGAGCCGGAAACCTCGCTTACCGCCATGATCCCGGCGCTCAAGGCACTGGGCCACAGACAGGTGCAGGAACGCGCGCTGCCGCTCAAGGCCAATGCCGCGATTCGGCGGGACGGGGCATCGCACGAAAAATCGCCCCCGCAATGGCAGGGCGCCGCCGATCCGCGCAGCGAGGGACGCGCCGTCAGCGAATAGCGCGGCTCCCCGCTTGCCGCTGCCCCCGCGCGCGCCTAGACCAAGCGCAAACGGGGCGAGAGGACTGCCGGTGGAGCTATCCGATTTCGATGCCAGCGCGAACCTCGTCGCGCTGTTCCTGAGGCGCGCGGACGAACTGGGCGACAAGCCGATGCTCTGGGCGCGGCGCGACGGGTGCTGGCAGCCGCTGAGCTGGGGGGAAGCGGCGCGGCAGGTGTGCCTGATGGCGCAGGGCCTGCGGCGGCTGGGCCTGTCTCCGGGCTACCGCGTCATGCTGGTTTCCGAAAACCGGCCCGAATGGTGCCTTGCCGATCTGGCGATCATGGCGGCGGGCTGCGTCACGGTTCCGGCCTACATCACGAATACCGAGCGCGATCACTTGCATATCCTGGAAAATTCCGGCGCGGGGGCCGTGATCGTGTCCTGCGCGAAACTGGCCAAGCCGCTGTTGCCCGCCGTGCTGCGCACCGATACCGCGCGCCATGTCATCGGCATGGAACCGTTGCGCGCCAGCCAGTCCGGTACGGTCGAGTTTCACGACTGGGCCGCGCTGCTGCAAGGCGACGCCGCCCAGGCCCGCGCCGAAGTGGACGCGCGGATCGCGGGCATCGGACGCGGCGACCTTGCCTGCATCATCTACACCAGCGGCACGGGCGGCGCGCCGCGCGGCGTGATGCAGCACCACGGCATGATCCTGCACAACGTGGCGGGCGCGGCCCGGGTCATCGCGGAGGATTTCGGCTGGGAGGACGAAGTGTTCCTGTCCTTCCTGCCGCTGAGCCACGCCTATGAACACACCGGCGGGCAGTTCCTCCCGATCGGGCTGGGCGCGCAGATATACTACGCCGAAAGCCTCGAAAAACTGGCCTCGAATATCGAGGACGTGCGTCCCACGATCATGGTGGTGGTGCCGCGCCTGTTCGAAGTGCTGCGCGCGCGCATCCTCAAGCAGATCGGCAAGCAGGGCCGCGTGGCGGGCTATATGCTGGACCGCGCGCTCCGCATCGGCGCGCATAAGGCGGCAGGCGCGCGGGGCCGTCCCGTCACGCGTTGGCGCGACAGGCCGATGGACGCGGTGCTCGAACGGCTGTTCCGCCCCAAGGTGCGCCAGCGCTTCGGCGGGCGGATCAAGGCCATGGTATCGGGCGGCGCGCCGCTCAATCCCGATGTCGGCCTGTTCTTCCAGTCCGTGGGACTGACCATGTTGCAAGGCTACGGCCAGACCGAAGCCGGACCGGTGATAAGCTGCAACCGCCCGGCGGCGGGCATCGCCATGGAAACGGTGGGGCCGCCGCTGGCGGGCGTGGAAGTGCGGATCGCCGAGGATGGCGAAATCCTCGTGCGCGGCGAACTCGTCATGCGCGGATACTGGCGCAACGAGGCCGAGACCGCGCGCGCCTTGCAGGACGGCTGGCTGCACACCGGCGACATCGGCCACATCGACAGCGCGGGGCGGATCGTCATCACCGACCGCAAGAAGGACATGATCGTCAACGACAAGGGCGACAACGTATCGCCCCAGAAAGTCGAAGGGATGCTCACGCTCCAGCCGGAGATCGCGCAGGCCATGGTCGTGGGCGACCGGCGGCCCTACATCGTCGGGCTGATCGTGCCCGACGCCGAATGGGCGCTGGAATGGGCGCGCCGCGAAGACGAGGCGTTCGACATCAGGGCATTGCAGGATCTGCCCGCCTTCCGCGCGGCGATCCGCGCCGCGCTGGACCGCGTGAACGCCGACCTGTCCGTGATCGAGAAAGTCCGCCAGTTCGCTTTCGCGGACGAACCCTTCGCCATCGAAAACGAGGAAATGACCCCCAGCCTGAAGATCAGGCGGCACGTCCTGAAAGCCCGCTACGGCGAGCGGCTGGACGCGTTGTATCGGGGCTAGGCAGCTTCCTTCTCCACCCATTCGGGGAAGAAGCACGGCTCGCGCGTGGACCAGCCGGGCGCGGTGGCGGCCGCTTCGCTGATCGAGTGGAGCAGGGCCTTGCGCCGGTCGGGCCGGATCTGCGGCAGCGCGGCGGCGGCGCAGAACGCGGCGGGCAGCCAGGGCCGCACATGCGCGCCGAGCAGCCGCTCATAAAGGAAACGATAGGCGCAAAAGCCCGCGATCCTCTCCTGCGCCAGATCGAACGCCGTCACGCGCACCAGCGTGCCCATGAATTCGTCCAGCCCCTCGAACCCGGTTTCGTCGGGCAGGCTGGCGCGCAGGGATTTCAGATCCTGATAGAGCACGTATTGCGAGCGGATCGAGGCGATCTCCGCCGCATCCCGCGCCCAGAGCTTGAAGGCGTCCTGCCGCCCGAGGCCGATATCGAGGCTGCGCTTGATATAGCGCTGCTCGCACGGAGAAAAGCTCGCGAACTCGCGCAGCTCGTTGATTGTCAGCAATGCGGTTCCGGTGTTGCTCATGACGGCAAGGCCCCCTGTCGCGATCAGGCGTGACGGCCCGCCGCAACAGGACTTCACCACATCACGGTTACCATCCCGTTAACCATGTGGTCCGTCGGGAACCGCCCGGTG
>Ga0265293_10001543_pt1 | contig 49918 bp, 47 predicted proteins | sample Munlanlewell138R_FD_192505 | JGI IMG/M metagenome (GOLD analysis project Ga0265293, IMG submission 192505) | Leachate microbial communities from a municipal landfill in Southern Ontario, Canada - Leachate well 138R | ecosystem: Engineered > Solid waste > Landfill > Unclassified | place: Canada... | reverse complement strand
GGAGTGTTCGGACAGCGATTTATGGAAAAAGAGATTGTCGTTGGCATCGTAAAGAAAAGGCCATACCTGCTTATTCATTATCGCAGGGACTATTGTTTCGGGCCAGATGATAAGTTCTGCCTCTGATTGTCTGCATTTTTCACTAAGCTCCAAAAGAGACGCAAATACTTCTCTGGTTATTTCGGATTCGTCGGAATCTTTGACGGATTGAGGGACATTTGACTGAACGACTCCGACAACAGGGCCTTGGGTAATAGTTTGTTCGGACTTCCGGATACGCCATTTGCCGTATAGGATGGTTGATATTATTAAAACCGCAACTATTAGAATTGAGAATTTAGAATTAAGAATTGAGCAGTAAATAGAAAATAGGTAAGATTTTTTTTCTGAATTCCTCACTGTTAATATTAACTGCGAGATTAGACCGTTTACCATCGCGATAAGAAACGATACTCCGGCGGCTCCGAAGATATCGGATATTTGAATTAAGCTGAGATTTGCGTACTGGCTGTGGGATAGATGTCTCCAGTAAAACCCGCCGAGCAGAAAACCCTGCAAATGCTCGATTCCGACAATCATAGCCGGGGCGGCTATGAGCAGAGGAACCTTTTTCTCATATAAGTACCGGATTGACGCAATCAGCAGCGGCCATAGCAGGGCGGTATAAGCACAAAAAGCAATCCATCCGGCGATGGTTATGAATCCCATCCAGTAGATATTGCCGAGCCAGTAAACCAAAGCGATGATATACGAACAGAGAAAAATGCCTTTTGATTTTTTTATCGAAACAAGAATAAGCGGCACATACGCCAACCACGCAAAATACGCCAGACCAAACGGCGGCTGAATTACTGTTAGAAGCAAGGCGCTCGCAGATAAGAAAACCAATGGAATTAAAAACTTAGAATTTAGAATGGAGAAAAACTGTAAGGATGCAATTTGTTTTTTTTCTAAATCTTGCATTGTGGCTCTAATTTTCTGATTTTTTGACTTTTTCTTCTGATTTTGTACGTGCAGTTGAATTTTTCGAAGGATTAAGCGTTTCGATATTGGCGCGTAAAGGTCCAAGTTTTGCACTCTTCCTTAATTGAATGAGATGCTTTCGGACATCCTGCGGTTGAAAGAAGTTTTGATGCTCGCCGATTTTCTTATTAAACTTATCCGTGAATAAACTTAGCAAGTAGGGGTCTTCTATAAGACTGTCGCTAGGAATTTTATTTTCATGATAGAGCCATTTCAGTTCGGAATCAAGATGATCAGTCCATTTTCGCATTCCCTCACCTTCTACAGGCACACCTTCCGATTGTTTGATTCGACCGATTGATTCTTTTACGTATTTGGGTGATATCTCAATGCCGGTATATTTACGATTCAGCTTATGAGCGACAACAGCAGTGGTTCCTGATCCGGAAAATGGATCGAGTACCCAATAATCTTTCTTTGAGCTTGTCCTGATTATACGTGCAAGTAGGCTTTCGGGCATTTGGCAGGGGAAATTGATTCGTTCATCGAAAGTACCGCAAAGTCGCGGGTATTCATCCCAGACATCATCCGGCATCTTGCCTTCAGGATTGGCGCGTTTATCTCTGTAAATCTTTTGTCTGTCTGAAATAACTCGGACAGCATCGTCATTGAATATAAAATCCTTAGGGTCGTTGACAAAATAGAATATATGTGTGTGTGAGCGGGCAAATTTATCTTTTGTCTGCTGGCCGAAAGTATAGTGCCATATAATCCAGTTCCGCATAAATAATCCTATTTCGTCAGCGATAATTTTTACATTGGCTGCATAGTCATCACCGATAGCTATATAAAATGAACCATTTGGTTTTAAGACCTTTTTGCAGGCCGTCATCCATTTCTGTGTCCATTTGAGGTATTGACTACGCTCAACTTCGTCCTTGTATTTATCGTATTTATAACCAATGTTAAACGGGGGGTCGGCGAAAATCAAATCCGCGAACGGTTTTTTAACCTGCTCAAGTATTTCAACGCAGTCGCCGCATATTATTTTGTTGCACAAGATTTTCATAAGTGTATATTACAGACTAATGGAAAGTTTTCAAGGATTAGGATGATGGTTTGTTAAGTTATTTAAAGTATATCAAAGAGTTGGTATTTAGATTCATATATGGGAAGAAACCAACTAAAAAAAGCAGGAAAGCATACAAAAAAGCCTAAGAGTTTATCCCAATACAAGGTTTTTGTGAGTCATGCTACTACTGATAAATGGTTAGCCAAAACTATCTGTGAAAAGATTGAAGAGCAAGGAGCCATTACTTTCCGAGACGACCGCGATATAAACGGTGGTGATGATATACCCGAGGAAATTCGCCAACAGATTAAACGTTCGCAGGAATTCTTGGTTCTTCTAACACCATCATCAGTTGGACGCCAATGGGTATTACTTGAAGTAGGGGCTGCTTGGGGATGGAGGAAGGGATTTAGAATTGTTGCAATACTTGAACACGTTGATATTGATCCAATACCAGAAATAATTAAGTCTAAAAAAGCCGTTAAATTAAATGAGTTTGACACGTATTTAAACGAAGTTGCTAAGCGGGTTGCGAATAAAGACGATGGTTCAGCACAGTAAAACATATGATTTGTTTTTAAGTTACTCTTTAGATGTGGCTAACATAGCCGAGTTGTTAAAGAAGAAACTTAACGACGCTGGCTTTTCTGTTTTTGAGCCATCTGAAGTGCAACCCGGTCAAAATATAGTGAAAGAGACTTGGGATGCTTTAGCAGGAAGTTGGGCAGTTGTGGTTCTCCTGAAACCAGAAAAGATTTCTCCGAATGTTGCAGTAGAAATAGGAGCAGCGTCTGCTTGGCAAAAGCCGACATATATTTTAACTACTGAAAAAGGCAAATATCATGTTCCGTTCTATTTTTCACAGTATTTAGTATATGATGTTTCCAATGTTGACAAACTCATAGAACAAATCCGTGATGATCGGAAGCCTTTTACGGAAGAACAGATTAAAGTTTTGAAAGATACATATCAAAAAATCGGAATACCTACAGATAAACTTTTGATGCAACCGACCTTGATAGAGCAATTAAGCAAGGTTTTTCAAGAAGAGACAGGAGTGCAAGTTTCAGGTGAAAGGATTATGCAATTGCTCTTACGCCTGCGTAAACAAGGAAATCTTCCTAGGGTGCGCAGAAAGAAGTGATAGTTATTCATTTGTTGAAAGGGGGGTCGGCGAAAATCAAATCCGCGAAAGGTTCTTCAGCATCCTTTAGTATCTCAATGCAGTCGCCGCATATAATTTTATTAATAAGTCTGTCCATACCGTTATTTTAGCGCAAGTGGAAGGAAATACAAGCGGAAGCTATCTTTTATTTGACAGGCCAGTTTTGACTTCGTGCGAAGGCTAAAATTTGTTTAACTTCTTTGGACGGTGTTTCGATGACGAATTTTTCATTATCCGCGTGTTCGATAACTACGCCCGTGCTGATAAAGGAAGATTTTATCAGCTTGATATAACTAATCGGTATGAACATCGAACCTTGATAAGTCCGGATAAGTTCATCTAAATATTTTCCCTCGTGAGCCGTTCTCCAGACAACCATTTGCTGCTTGCGTTTTTTAGATGCCTGATGCTCAAGCCATGCTCCTATAAGCCCTAAATTAGCATAAATAGCTTGTTTCCAAGACTCAGGCTTGCAAAAATGCAAAAAATAAAAACCATCGGGGGTAATATGCAAATCACCGTAAGCCTCATACGGTTTTTTAGTTTTAACGCAGTCTATCGATATAATCTGGGGTTCTGATTCGCCTTGTGAGGGTTGGGCTTGCAGAGGGTTAAATTCGTACTCGTTCGGTAAATTTTCTATAGGCTCGGAGCACATTTTTGAAAGTTTTTTATTGTATTACATATTGTTCGATAAAGACTTTGCCGCTGACATAATCGGTGAATTCCACTTTTACGGTATAAGGTCTGTCGAACGATTTTACAATCTTATCTATATAGAACATCAAGCGATAATTGCTTGTTACGACGGTGGCGAACCACATTTGCTTTAATTCGTCAGCCGAAACATGCCATTTTGCCAGAAGGGCACTATTGTCCGTTCGGCTTAAATCCCAAAGCTCCACATCGACCGAGCCGGAGGCCTTTATTAAATCGCCCTGAGCATCCATCGGCTGAAGGTAAACGATGAGTTTTTCTTTGATGCCGTCTTTGGTTCTATCATAGAAATTCGTGTGCCGGGTGATTCTTACGCTTTTTAATTCGTACAGACCCGCGAATCTTGTACCGCTGTCGAGTTTAGCGAGCGTCTCGACTTGTTTCTGAAGCTGCTGGTTTTTTTTGTTTACTTCTCTGATTTGATTTTCGAGTTCTCTGTTGGTTCTGGTGAGTTCTAAATTTTTCTGCTCGAGACCCTTAACATGGGTGTCTTTTTCGCAGCCTGAGGCGGTTATCAAAAGAGCAGCGATGAAGAAGTATAATATTCTCACTTTGCATTCCTTTGTCTTGAAAAACCTTCCTGTTTATTTCATTACGGCAGCTTTCGGCTGGAATCCGATTATCAGGGATTTTCAGTTGTATCTTCGTCCTGCGATTTTTTATCTTCAGAGACAATAACCGGCGCTTTTTGCAGTATTCTGTCGACCAACCCGTATTCGATTGCTTCCTGCGGTTCGAGCCAAAGATTTCTGTCGCAATCCTTTTCGATTTTTTCGGGCGATTGGCCTGTATGCTGCGAAAGTATATTATAAAGTCTTGACCTAAGCCGCAATATCTCTTTAGCTTCGATATCGAGGTCGGTAGCCGGGCCGGTAAGAACGCCCGAAATTAGAGGCTGATGAAGCAATATACGGCTGTTATTCAATAAGAATCTTTTGCCCGTTTGTCCGCCGGCCATTAAAACCGCAGCCATACTCGCAGCCTGACCGACGCAGTAAGTAGCGACATCGCATCTTAAAAACTGCATCGTATCGTAAATCGCCAATCCTGCGGTAATCGAGCCGCCGGGTGAGTTTATATAAAAATGAATGTCCGTTTTTGTGTCCTCGTTGCTCAAAAAAAGCATCTGTGCGATTATAAGATTCGCAGAGTCGTCGTCGACAGGCCCGCCGAGAAATATTATTCGGTCTTTGAGCAGTCTTGAAAAAATATCATAAGCTCGTTCGGACCGTCCGCTTTTTTCAATAACTATCGGAACTAAATTTTGGTTGAGACTCATTTTACCTCTCGATAATTAAACTTACTTTTTATCTTCCTTTTTTTCATCTTCATGGAGAACTTCGTCAATTAACCCGTATTCTTTGGCTTCATCGGCGGTCATATACCTGTCACGCTCGGTTTCAAGCTGTATTTTTTCGATGGGCTGACCGGTATGTTTGGAAAGAATCTCATTAATTATTTTTTTGGCCTTGAGGATTTCTTCAGCCTGAATTTTAATATCCGCTGCTTGGCCTGTTACTCCGCCCCACGGCTGATGCAGCATAACCTTTGCGTGCGGCAGGGCATGACGTTTGCCTTTGGTTCCTGCCGCAAGAATTATTGCCCCGCCTGATTCGGCTCTGCCTATGCAAAATGTCGCCACCGGTGAACCTATAAAACGCATAGTATCGTAAATCGCCATAGTATCATCGACGCTTCCGCCGGGAGAGTTAATATATAAGCTTATTTCGCTTTCCCGTTTAAGATTGTCTAAATACAGCAGCTTCATTATTACTTCGGCGGCCCGTGCGTAGTTAATCTCCCCGATTAAAAAGACAATCCGATTGTCCAGAAGCATATCGTCCAGCGTCATCTCGCGAGTCCGCTGATATTGAGACGTCCGAACATCATTGTAGATACCCATATTTTTGTTTTGTAAAGTTTCCGGAAGATTTCTTTTGTCAAAATACTCCATTTTATGGTCTTTCCTAATTAACTGTAACTGCCGTTAACCGCTTAAAATCTGATAAATCGGACAATATGTTTATATCGGCAATTTTACTTACTGCTTTTCTTTTTAGATGTTTTTTTCGCAGTTTTAGTTGTCTTTTTATCGGCCTTTTTCGGTTTTTCCTCAGGTTTTTCTTTTACAGGTTTTTTGGCCGGTTTTTCTTCCTTTTTGGCCGTTTCTTTTGGTTTTACAGCCTTTTTTTCTGCTTTTTTGGCAGCTTTTTTAGGTTCTACTTCGGTTATTTTGGCCGATTCGAGGATTTTTTCTACCGCTTTTTCATCTCGAATCTGCAGTCTTAAGGAATCGAGCGAACCGTCTTTTTCCATTTGCTCTCGCATACGCTCAGGCCGCTGATTCTGCTGCATTGCCAACTGGGCTATCTGGCCGTTGACTTGGTCTTCGCTGATTTCCACGCCGAGCTCTTTGCAGACCTTGTCCATAATGAAGAAAATCTTAAGCTGCTGCTGAGCGTTTTGCTCGCTGCTGGCTTTGAGTTCTTCGAGGTGCTGTTCGATTTGTTCCCGCTGCAAACCCTGCATAAGAAGATTGGCGTACTGGCGCCTTAGTAAATTAATCGAATAATCGGCTACTACCGCAGCGGGCAGGTCGAATTTGGTTTTTTCGACTAAGTGTTTATAAACCTGCTCGGCCATCTGACTTTTGACCTGACGTTCGAGTCTTACCTGCAAACTGTCATGTATGCTGTTTCTAAGCTCGTCTTCAGTTTCCATGCCGAAACGCTGCAGGAATGATTCGTTAATCTCAGCTGGTTTTAGATATTTGATTTCTTTGATTGTAATAGCGATTTCGATTTTTTTGCCGCGGTACTGTTCGCGGAAGTAGGTTTTAGGTACTTCTACAGTGGTTTCTTTTGTATCGCCGGTTTTTGCCCCGATTAATACCTTGTCAAGCTCAGGTACGGGAACTTCTCCGACAAAACCGTTTGCTCTTACGGTCATAGCCGTGTTATCGAGTTTTTCCGGCTCTTCGATTCCTTCGATTTTTAGAACGGCGTCGGCGATAACCTGGTCGTCCAGCTCGACCGCACCTTCTTCACGCGGCGACCATACACCAGCCCATCTTCTTAGCTGTGCTATTTCGGCATCGATTAATTCTTCTGTTACATCGAGTTTCGGTTTTTCAATCTCGATTCCTTCGAGCTTGGGCAAGTCGAACTCAGGGCGAACCTCGACCTCGAATTCGAATTGCATCGGCTTATCTTCAGAAAGCTCTACCTTCTCATAGTTAATATCAGGCTCGCCGATAATTTCAAGCTCATTATCTTTTATTGCCGATTGGCTTGCATCCGCCAGAAGCTTTAATTTGACCTGCTCCGAAGCGTCTTTGCCGAATCGTTTTTCCAAAAGCCGGCGGGGGGCTCTTCCTTTTCTAAAACCCGGAAGAACTACATCTTTACGCAGACTTTCGTACTGCTCGTCGATGTGCTTTTTGATTGTCTCGACGGGTATTTCGACAGATACCTTCTTTTTGCATGGGCCGGTATCCTCGATTTTTACGGTGTTTTTTAATTCTTGATTTTCAGTTTTTTCTTCGGCCATAAATAGTGCTCCTTGAGGCTTATCGTCCTCCAGATAAATCCGCCGCTGCGGACAAATAAAAAAGGCATCGAGTCATTTGACCCTTAGCCGTATTCCCGAGTTTTAACACGCCAGCAACCAACGCCTAACTACAATTAGCCGGTATCTTACTGGCGTTATATTGATGCATTCCTTTGCTAAAGCAAACTTTACAAAAGCGGGTGATGAGACTCGAACTCACGACAGCCACGTTGGCAACGTGACGCTCTACCAACTGAGCTACACCCGCATTGTCAACAAAACTTAATTATAAGCCTTAAAATTGAGCTTGCAAGTCATTTTTTCAGTAAAAATGCGCCCTTTTTGCTTCTGTAACTACAAGCCATTTCATAGCCCACCTATACCTGCCGATTCGAGTTGTCATACCTGAAAAGGCAGGTATCCAACAGATTATAGCATATTCTGGATTCTTATAGAGTTAGGCGGATTTTGGAGGGCGGATTTAGTATTATTTAGGAAATTAGTATGGTGTCCCCAGATTCTGCCCAAATAGCTTGTCAACTAATAAATGTACCGGACACCTTTATTTCGTGCACTATCGTCAAACAAGCTGCTACCGTCGGCATGTACAGCCTGAAACTGCCAATGTGTTACAAAAAGCGGCTCATCTGCACAGGCTGCCAAGCAGATTGTAAAAAAGATAACACAAATCAGACTATTTGTTCTCATCATCACTCCCGAAAAAAGTTAATGCTTAGTACACGTCAATTCTGCTGGTAGTGTTCGGCTCACCAAAAACATCGTAGCTGTATCTCTCAACAATATCAGCACTGGAATCACTTAATGCGACCACGCTTCCCAATCCGTCAAAGTTATAGTAATAGACCTTGTTATTATCAGTAACGTTTATGGTTCCCAGCGAAGAGAGTCAACAGTTTTCTTGTAAGACATTTGACCATCAATATAGTTTACCCAATACTGTTCGATTTTGCCGTTTATTAATAATATATATACTGTAGAATAATTTAGGTTGGGCGTCTTGACTAATTCTTTTCCTCCAGATAGATTGAGGCCGCCTTGAGCTTCAAAGAGAAGTACTGTATCTTTAGGAATTACTTCCAGAGATAGCCCGCTAAGTTTTTTATTAAAGGCTATTGCAACTCCTTCCAGTCTGGGATGCATGAATATTTCTTTCGAAAGATTTTTGTCATACTGTATTAATACATCACACCAATTATCAGCGGTAGGCAATAAAGAATTATTATCTCGAGTATAGTTATGTATTATCTCGCTTAAGATGTTTAGCTTAGGAATTACTGTATTTCGCTCTTTCCGCTCATTCCTTTCCTTATTAGTGGGTATAACGACAAAAAGAATGAACATAATTACTATAAGGCACAGCAAAGCTACAATTATTAGGTTTTTTTTCATTGAGTTCCTTTCTTAAAATCCTTTCTAAAATCATCCCATGCCATTTTTGCCTGCCCCCAACAAGCTCCAAAAACATCCTTGACAGTTCCAACCGCATCAGTACCAACTTCAGCATATCCCTGAATAACCCCTCGAGTAATATTCAAAGTACTTCCGTCAGTTAATTCCATCCAAACTCCCACAGGGATTGATGGGAGTAGATAGGCTGCCTTTTTGATTAAACCTGAATTCTCAGTGTTGCTTTCCCACCATTCTGAAGATGCAAATATGATACCTGCACTATAAGCTGCTATAGTTCCTAGAGGTCCCTGATTGTAACTATTCCTATAACCAGCTATCATATTACCAAATTCAGAATCTTCCATATGTATTGTACCTATTATTAAAGGAGCATTGAAACTATCTCCCGTATATTTGTAGTCAAGCCCGCCAACTTCAGAAGATACTATATGAGCTAACGGGTTTAAGGTATTCTTTGCTCTATTCATTTCTATTCTAGTTTGGTAGACATCATGATGTTTATTTAATAATCCAAATGGATCTATCCAGCTTATAGGATTATTTTGAACATAAGCATACAAATTTAATCCAGATGTATAGCCTACAGGGTCTGTCTGCAGAAATCTTCCAGTTACACAATCATAATATCTCGCACGGTAGTAATACAGACCTGTCTCTTCATCATATTGCCTGCCCGTAAAGAAATACGGATTATTTATGCTGCTTGTCCTATTTGGTTTGCCAAAAACATCATATGAGTATTGCTCAACTATAACAGCGTTAGAATCTGAAAGTGCTACCACGGTTCCCAATCCGTCAAAATGATAGTAATAAATCTTATTGTTATCCGTAACGTCTATCATACATATCGGCTCATCAATACCCGGCCCGTAAACGAATTTACGCAAAAGCGTATTGCTTCCATTGTACTCAGCTATTATCTGATCGCCGTCATAAACATAACTTACAGCCGGACCGCTGTTTTCTGTGCTTTATAAGCTATTACATCTTTTAAGAAATATTACCCAATTTTCACCTGTTGCTTAAGGGGTGGCGGTATAAAAATAGAGTACTTGATTATTTATTTTATTATGTTTAAAATATGTTTCGGGGATGGAGTTCCCCGTATAACCGCTAAAAAAGCTAATAACTCCTACTCGAAACTTGGTTTTAGCAGGAGTTAAAATAAGAAAACAAAAAACTCCCTCTAAAACCAAATAGAAGGAGTTTTTATGAGCAGTTTACCCAAAAATGACGTTCAAAAACTGTTAGACCAGTCAATTGAGCAGCTTAATCTGCTTCAAAACGGTTTTTCCGAAGAAATCAAGTCTCTGGGTGAGCTTAAAAAACGTCTTTTAGAAGGGCGTTTTCATTTAGCTGTTCTCGGGCAGTTCAAACGCGGTAAAAGCACTTTTTTAAACGCGCTTCTTGGCGAAGATATTCTTCCCAGTTCGGTTATACCGCTGACAGCTATTCCTACTTTTATACGGGCCGGCGAACCGGTTTCGGCCAAAGTATTTTTTGACGACGAGAGACCTATTGCCGAATATGCCGGAGCAGCCGGTCAGGTAAAACAATTCATTTCGCAGTATGTAGCCGAAGGGAATAATCCGGCTAATCAGCTTAACGTTAGAGAAGTGGAAGTATTTCATCCTTCCCGGATTCTTTATAGCGGCGTCGTAATGATAGATACTCCCGGCATAGGTTCCACTTATAAACACAACACGGAAGCAACATTAAATTTTTTGCCGCAGTGCGACGCGGCCTTGTTTTTGGTTTCGGCTGACCCGCCTATTACAGATGTCGAGATTGAATTTCTTAAAAAAGTACGGAAGAAAGTTCCACGATTATTTTTCATTCTCAACAAGATTGATTATTTGACCGTACAGGAAAAGGAAGAAATTTTATCGTTCGTAAGAAGTACTCTCATTGAGAAGGTGGGAATCGAAGAAGATGTTAGAATTTTCGGTGTGTCAGCGAGGCTGGGTTTGCAGGCCAGAGAAGCTAATGACAAAGACCTCTGGGAGAAAAGCGGCCTTATAAGCATCGAGTCTTATCTTATTAATTTTCTTGCTAATGAAAAAACCGAGGCATTGCAGCAGGCTGTAAGAAAAAAGGCTGTCGATATTATCGGGGAGTCATTAATGCAGATTCAGATTTCCGTAAAATCGCTGCAGATGCCTCTCGACGACCTTGAAAAAAGACTGAATGTTTTTACTGAAAAACTGACGGAACTGCAGCAGTCCAAATTGTCAGAGATGGATATTCTCGAAGGCGATAAAAAAAGGATGCACGAATTTCTCGAGGAATATGCGGAAAAGCTGCGTCAGAAAAGCAAAACTTATCTTAAAGGCGTTGTTAAGGAGGTATTTTTACATCTGGAACCGGAGCAGCTTAAAGAAGATGTAATAGAACAATCGCTTGCCGAAGTTATACCCGCTTTTTTCGAACATCAAATGGGTTTAAGCACAGAAATTTTTCAGGAAAAAATGCAGCAGGTACTCGGCCCTCATCGCCTGAAGCTTAATCGGCTTGTTGAAGCTATTCGTCAAACTGCCGCCGAGCTGTTTGATATTCCTTATCAGCAGGTTCGCTCGGCAGAGGATTTTGAAATTGTAAAACGTCCGTACTGGGTAAGTCATCAGTGGGCGCGTTCTTTTCAGCGGATAGCCCGAAGTTTCTTGGATAATTTATTGCCTTCGGGGCTGCGCAAAAGCCAGTTAAACAAGAGAGCAGCCGAGCAGATAGACGAACTTGTAATGCAGAATGTCGAAAATCTGCGATGGGCTGTTTATCAGAATATTGACAAGAGTTTTATTCGCTTTGATTCGGAATTACAGAAGAGATTCGACCAGACATTGATTGCAACGCAAGGGGCCATTCAGGCGGCATTAAAAAAACGCAAGGAGCATTCGGAAACGATTGCGGCTGATATAATTGAATTTGAAAAGTCCCTCGCGAATTTAACGAATATACAAGAATCTCTGATTCATAGCAGTGAAGAATAAGCTTATATGGTCAGAAAGTTGAAACTTTTAACAAAGGATAAAAACGACCGACGGGAAGAATTACTTCGTCCCAGTCGTTATTTGGGGTATGAGCGTGATAATTTAGGTATGTATTTTCTTTCCCGCCAAGCATACACACTGGCAGAAGGGCAGTTTCGCCGGGCGGTTTGGCTGAATCCTTTCGAAGGCAGGTTCGTATGTCATTTGGCGTGGTGTTTATATAAAATGGGTTCTTATGACGAGGCCAGAAAGTACGTCAGTCAGATAGATACCAAGTCCGCTAAGACAGATGAAGAAATGCGGATGATTATCGAACGAATAAACTTGTCAAAATAACGAGTATGAATTTTTTTACTATAAAGAAAGGAATCAAAACATGGCAGCTAAAATAAATGCTCTATCAGCTCTGGAAATACTTGACTCTCGCGGCAATCCGACCGTTCGCGTCTTTTGTAAGCTGGATAATGGTATTTGTGCGTCGGCTTCAGTTCCTTCGGGCGCCTCAACCGGCGAAAATGAGGCTGTTGAGCTTCGTGATGGGGATAAAAAACGTTACGGCGGCAAAGGCACTTTAAACGCTGTTCAAAATGTCAATAAAACAATTGCTCCTAAAATTGTCGGGATGAATCCGGCAGAACAGTCGCGAATTGATAAGCTTATGATTGAGCTTGACGGCACGGAAAACAAGGGCAAGCTCGGAGCGAACGCTATTCTTGGCGTGTCGATGGCTGTCGCAAGGGCGGCATCAATGGATGCCGGATTGCCGTTATACGCTTATTTGGGCGGAGTCGGAGCTGTTCGAATACCGGTTCCGATGATGAATATTCTAAACGGCGGCAAACACGCCGACAACAGCGTTGATTTGCAGGAATTTATGATTATGCCTGTCGGCGCACCGAATTTCGCAGAAGCTTTGCGATACGGAGCGGAAACCTTCCATTCGCTCAAAACAATTTTAAAGAAGAAAGGTTATGCCACAAGCGTCGGCGATGAAGGCGGTTTTGCGCCTAATCTAAAAAGCAATGATGAGGCATGCGAAGTAATCGTTGCTGCGATTGAGGCCGCCGGATATAAGCCCGGAAAAGATATAGCGATAGCTCTGGACCCCGCAGCCAGTTCATTTTATGAGGACGGCATATATAATCTTTCAAAATCCGGTCAGGGTAAAAAAACCAGCGGCGAAATGACTAATCTGTATAAGCAATGGATTTCGAAATATCCGATAGTTTCTATTGAAGACGGTTTGGCGGAAAACGACTGGGACGGTTTCAAATCTCATACGGCTGAGCTTGGTGATAAGATACAGATAGTCGGCGATGATATTTATGTCACTAATACAAAATTTATCGCCCGCGGAGTTAAGGAAAAAAGCACCAACGCTGTTCTTATCAAACTTAATCAGATAGGCACTGTTACGGAAACTATAGAAGCGATTGACCTTTGCCGCAAAGCGGGCTGGGGCTATGTGATTTCGCACCGAAGCGGCGAGACAGAGGATGCCTTTATGGCTGATTTTGCGGTGGCAATGAGCGGCGGGCAGATTAAAACAGGTTCAGCCTGCCGAAGCGAAAGAATTGCGAAATATAACAGATTACTGGAAATCGAGTCCGAATTAGGTGATTCAGCGGTTTTTAGCAATCCTTTGGCTTAATAAATGGTTCAGATGGGACTAACTAAGGCCATATTCGCTGTTTCGGTCATATTAAGTTTTATGGTGGCGACTATGGCCTTTTTGATTGTTTATGAAGAATACGCTCGGCATTACAAAAGCAGGAAAGAGGTTTTAAAAGAATCTTTTAAGGCGGCATTGTTCACTTTTGTTTTCTTTATTGTAATAGGGCTGTTGTTGAGTATAATTTTACCGGCTTATTTTTACTAATAGATGAGAGTGAAATATGTTTCAGAAAATACTATATCTTTCGATAGCAGGGGCGGCGGGAACAATAGCCAGATACTGGCTGTCCGGATTCGTTCAAAGAATGATAACGGTTGAATTTCCCATCGGCACGGCGGCGGTTAATATAATCGGCTGTTTTGTGTTCGGTCTGCTCTGGGCATTTATGGAAAGCAGATTTTCGATTAGCGGCCAAACGCGAATCATAATTTTTGTGGGGTTTTTCGGAGCTTTTACAACATTCTCAACTTTTATGTATGAGAACAGCCGCCTGCTGGATGATTCGCAATGGTTATGGGCATTGGAAAATATTGTCTTGCAAGATATACTCGGATTGGTTGGAATGATAGGCGGTTTATCAATAGGAAAATCGCTCTGATAGAACGGAGGTCTTTATGCAGCTGCCGTCAGAAGCAAAACAATTGCGGGTTTTTATCGGTGAGGCGGATAAATTCGAAGGCAAGCCTCTATATGAAGCTATCGTAAAACTTGCCCGCAGCAAGGGTATGGCAGGAGCTACGGTTATTCGCGGTCTGATGGGATTCGGAGCTGACAGCCGAATCCGTACGGCGAAAATACTTCGGCTTTCGGAAGACCTGCCTATCGTTATTGAAATTGTTGACGCATCCGAAAAGATAGAGGCGTTGCTGCCTGAGCTTGATAAAATGATAAAAGACGGACTGATAACAATCGAGCAGGTTCAAATATTCGCATACCGCTATAAACAGGCGGGCAATTCTTAAAATTCTCTCGAAATAACACCGCAGCTTCACGGAGGTGTATTATGTTAAATCCAATTATTATTCCGGAACTTCAGGAATTAATCGCGTCCAATGACTCAGAGACCATCAGGGAGTTTTGTCAGGAGACACATCCTGCGACAGTTGCAGAACTGATAGAAGGTCTCGAAACAGCCGAAATCTGGAAGTTTTTGAGTATGTTGGATATCCCCCTTCAGGCTGAGATATTTTGCTGTTTCGACCTTGATAAGCAGGTTGAGCTTGTCAGCGGGCAAAACAGAAAAGATATGGCACGTCTTATCGAAGAAATGCCGCCTGATGACCGTGTCGACCTTGTTCAGAAATTAGACGAGAAAGTTACCGAAGAAATTCTTCCTTTAATCGCAAAAGCCGAACGGGAAGATATACGCAAGCTCTTGTCTTATGAGCAGGGAACGGCCGGAGCGGTAATGAATACCGATTACGCCGTTCTTAATCCTGATACGGAAATAGCAAACGCTGTCGAGCAGTTGAGGATTCAGGCACCGGGGAAAGAAACGATTTATTATATTTATGTCGTAGATGAATCCAGAAAACTTATCGGTTTTGTTTCTCTTAAAGATATTATTACGGCCAAGCCCAGCCAAAAAATAAAAGATATAATGCACGAGGACGTTATATGTTCGGCTCTCAACGATGACCAGGAGGTTGTCGCCAAGAAGATAGAAAAGTATGACCTCATTGCGATTCCTATTGTCGATGAGAACAATATTTTGGTCGGCATTGTTACTTACGACGATGCTTTGGATATTATCAGGCAGGAACATACCGAAGATATGGAAAAATTTATGGGTATCGCAGGCAAGCATGAGGTCGGTGATTACCTGAAAACCACTTCTTGGCAGCATTTCTCCAAGCGTGCAATATGGGTAATGGCTCTTGCGATTTTCGGTTTTATTCCGGGCGCGATTATACATAGTTTCGAATCAACCTTAATGAGTCTTATCATACTTGCGTTTTATATGCCGATGATAGCCGATACAGGCGGCAATACCGGCAGTCAGTCGGCGACGGTGGTGATTCGCGCTTTGGCGTTGGGACAGATTCGACCTAAGGATTTTTTGAAGATATTTTTTAAAGAATTCAAAGTCTCAATTATGCTGGCATTTACTCTTGGGGTGCTTGCTTTTATCAGGGTAATGTTTCTTTCGCGCGGGGTGGTTATTCCAGAGGGTCTTTCTTTAATTCGTATCGCGTTAGCTATAACTATAGCTTTGAGCATTCAGGTTATTACATCTACGCTCATCGGTTCGGTTTTACCTATTATAGCCGCCCGATTTAAAAAAGACCCGGCAGTTGTGGCCAGTCCGGCACTGACGACGATGGTGGATATTTCGGGTTTACTGATTTATTTCACCACAGCCAAACTAATTTTGGGAATATAGTTTTATTATTAAGAAAAAAGCTTAAAATCTTTCTAAATGGAAACGAAGTTATAAAAAGAAGTGACAAAATAGTTAAAACGGCGAATCCGGCGAAGAATATTACTTGATAAGAGAATTTATAATGCCGCTAACCGACCCGATTCTAATATTTACAATACTCGCATTGATTATTCTTATCGCGCCTTTGATTGCCGAGCGTTTTAGGATTCCTGACCTTGTAATGCTTTTGCTTGCAGGTACTGCGCTTGGCCCGCATGGTTTTAATGTTTTGAGCAGAGATTCCGGTATCGGTTTGCTCAGTTCTATCGGTTTATTATATATCATGTTTCTGGCAGGGCTTGAAATCGACCTTTATCGCTTTTCGCGTACTCGCGGAAAAACTATAAAATTCGGTTTGCTGACATTTATCATACCTCAGATTTTGGGAACGCTGCTTGGGTATTATGTGTTATCGCTTAGCCTTATGTCATCGATTTTATTCGCAAGTATGTTTGCCTCTCATACGCTTTTGGCATATCCAATTGCCAGCCGTCTGGGCATCGCGAGGCGCGAGCCGGTTTCTGTTACAGTCGGCGCTACGATTATTACCGATACACTTGCACTGCTTGTATTGGCTGTTATCGCTGATTCCGCTAAAGGGGTCAGTATAAATTTATGGTTCTGGCTGGGTATAGCAACCGGAATGGGTTTACTGGTTCTTGCTGCGTTCTTTGGCATTCCATTTCTTACTCGATGGTTTTTCAATAAGGTCTCAGAGAAAGGCGGATCGCAGTTTCTATTTGTGATTGTGATTGTTTGTGCATGCTCGTATTTGTCTCATTTCGCCAGAATAGAGCCTATTATCGGCGCGTTTTTGGCGGGAGCGGCATTTAATCGTCTTATACACGAGCAAAGCCCTTTGATGAACAGGATAGAATTTGTAGGCAATAACCTGTTTATTCCGTTTTTTTTGATATCTGTCGGAATGCTTGTTGACCCTGTGGTATTAATAAGAAATCCTCATCACTGGCTGGTTGCTATAACAATGATTGCCGGTGTCATAGGGACCAAGTGGCTGGCGTCTGATCTTGCGCGGAATTGGTTTGGTTATCGCAAGGAAGAAGGCTGTGTGATGTTTGGTCTAAGCGTGGTTCAGGCGGCGGCTACTCTTGCGGCGGTGCTTGTTGGGTATGAGTTGAAAATATTTGATGAAAGCATTCTAAACGGAACAATAGCAATGATATTTGTTACATGTCCTTTAGGTTCATGGGTTGTTGACCGTTACGGCAGAAAAATGGCAGCCCAAGAAGTCGAAAGGCCTGTTCGTCCGAGTGAGGAACAGCGGCTTTTAGTATTTATAGCAAAACCGCAATCAGTTCCTCAATTGCTTGACCTTTCGTTTGTACTTCGCAATGCTGCTATTCCGGGAGTAATCAATCCGATAGCGATAGTAAATGAAGAGGGTGAAACGACAGAAGCGGTAGCCAATGCAGAGCAGCTGCTTGTAAAATGTCTGACTCATGCGGCATCGGCGGATATGCGGATTGAGCCCGGAGTTCGCGTTAGTATGAATATCAGTGACGGGATAGTTCGAGCAGCGAAGGAGCTTAGAGCAGAAACGACTTTAATCGGCTGGGGCGACAGTTGGATGTCTTCAATACGAATTTTTGGAACGATGATGCAGAACATTCTCGAAGAGTGCCCATCTAAGGTTATGCTTTGCCGTCTTGTAAAACCGCTGAATACTACTAAAAGAGTACTTTTGCTTATTCATCCTATGTTCTGTAATCGAGGCGATATGTCGCAGATTCTTCGCGATGTAAAATTTTTCACCAAGCGAATTGGCGCAGAACTTATGGTATATATTAGCGACCCGTCATTAGAAAATAATATATCAGGCTTCCTGAATAAACTCAGCCCCGCTGTTCCAACTAATATTGTTGTTTTAGATAACTGGCTTGCAGCGCGTTCGCGGCTGTTCGAAACTGTTAAAGAAGGAGATATGATATACCTTCCGCTTGAACGTCGGCAAAGCGCCCTCTGGTCGCCCAGTATGGATCGTTTGCATGAAGCCGTAGCTTCTCGTTTTCCAGAGATTAATCTGTTAGCGGCATATCCGGCGATTTACAGTGAACAGATGTTTTTATCGCCTGAAACGGAAGGTAAAGAAGTTTTGGTTAAAATCGTGCCGGCGAGTTATCTTGAAGATGCCGAAATTGCTGAACAGGCCCTGCAAAAAATGGTCTTCAGCATGGAAAACTGGAGTATTGGGCAGCGAAGCTCTTGTTATTCACTGTTAGCCGATTCAGTTCGAGCTTATCCGGTAGAAATGATACCCGGAATAATTCTTGTTCATGCCCACAGTTCTGAGGTGCAAACCACAACTATATTAATAGGCTCGGCAAACCGAAAATGGGCTTTGCCGAATTACCGTTCTGAGGTAAACGTCATACTTGCCCTTATAAGTCCTCGCGACCAATCTCCTGAGCAGCATCTTAAAACACTTTCGACTTTGGCAAGATGTTTATACGAAAGCGCTGTATCTAAAATCGATGAATTTGGGCCGTCTGTTTCTCAGGAAATAGCCGAGGTACTGAAAAAACGTTTTTCTGAATAAGTCCTTTTAGCTTGATTGCCCCTAAATGCAGACAAATATCCCGTACGCAAAGCAAGATTTCTTGCGGGAATATAGTTTTTTTTATCAAGAAAAAAGTTTACAATCTGCACAGTCTGATTGGCAGAGGCATTTATGGATTTAAAGAAAAATCTGGGATTGCTGCACGTTTTTTGTATTGCCAGCGGTGCGATGATAAGCTCCGGTTTGTTTATACTTCCGGGACTTGCCTATGCCAAGGCCGGGCCCTCACTGATTTTGGCGTATTTTCTTGCAGGGCTTTTGTCGCTTCCGGGAATGCTTAGTCTGGCCGAAATGACTACCGCCATGCCCAGAGCCGGAGGGGATTGTTTCACTATCATCCGCAGTCTCGGCCCCGGAGTCGGAACTGTGGCAGGGCTGCTTAGCTGGTTTTCACTTTCTATGAAAAGCGCTTTTGCTCTTATCGGAATGAGTGTTTTTACAATTATGCTGGTCAAGATTGATATTCATATAATAGCCGTATTTTTCTGCCTTTTATTTCTTTGTATTAATTTGTTCGGGATTAAAGAAGCCGGAATAACACAAGTTATTTTAGTAGCCGGACTCATTGGATTGATGATTTTGTATATCATTATGGGGGTTCCTGTAATTGCGGTCGAAAGGTTTTCTCCGTTTATGCCGAACGGGCTGGCTTCTTTGTTTTGTACTGCCGGATTTGTTTATGTTTCTTACGCAGGCCTGCTTAAAATCGCAAGCGTTGCAGAGGAGATAAAAAACCCCGCCAAAGACATTCCTCTTGGAATGATTCTTTCCCTGATTGTTGTAAGTGTCTTATACACTTTTATGGTTTTTGTTACGGTCGGAGTGCTCGAAGCCGATGTTTTAAGAAATTCACTGACTCCGATATCGACAGGAGCATGGGTTTTTATGGGGTATCCGGGCAAGATGGCACTGGGAGTCGCTGCTATTCTTGCGTTTTTGTCAACTGCCAATGCCGGTATTATGACCGCGGCGAGGTCCCTGATTCCGTTAAGCCGCGACGGGCTTATACCTGAGTTTTTCAGCAATATTAATAAGAGATTTAGAACGCCGCATAACGCTCTTATTGTAACAGTTGTGTTTATTATGCTGTCTCTGTTTTTAAAGCTCGATGTACTTATAGAGGCCGCTTCGGTAGTTCTAATCCTTACTAATTTGCTTACATGTGTTTCTGTTATCATTCTAAGAGAAAGTCGTCTTCATAACTATCAGCCTAAATTTCGAACGCCGCTTTATCCGTGGCTTCAGATAGCCGGAATCATAGGATTTGTTTTTTTGATTGTTGAAATGGGTTATGAAGCCCTGGTAATAAGCTTTGTTCTTATCGTCAGTGCCGTTTTTGTTTACTGGTTTTACGGACGAATCAGGGCAAGCAGGGAATACGCATTGCTTCATTTGATTGAAAGATTAACCAAAAAAGATCTGACAAGCAATATGCTCGAATCCGAGCTTCGTGAAATTATAAGAGAAAGAGATGATATTACCAAAGACAGATTCGACCATATAGCCGAACATTGTCTGGTGCTTGATATATCCGAACATCTTTCGCTTGAAGAATTTTTCGCTCGCTGTGCAGATGCTTTGTCCAAGCGGCTGAATATTAATCCTAAAGTCCTGAGTAATTTATTTATCCGCAGAGAAGAACAGGCAAGTACAGCTATTAATTCCGATTTAGCTATACCGCATGTTGTTATAGAAGGAGAGAAAGCTTTCGATATAATGCTGGTGCGATGCCGAAAAGGGATAGAATTTTCGAAAGAATATCCGCGTATAAATACCGTATTTCTTTTGGCGGGCACTAAAGATGAGCGGAATTTTCACCTTAAGGCTCTTTCGGCTATTGCCCAAATTGTGCAGGACCCATCTTTTGAAAAAAAGTGGCTGACAGCCAAAAGCGAGCATGCCCTTAGAGATATTATTCTTCTTGGTGTGCGTAAACGTGAACAGGCAGTTGAAAATTAAATTTGCTGTTGTTCGGTCTTTTTGACTTGTTCAGGAGAATCGAAGAAAAGCATTGTGTGTTTTTATGGGATGAGGATTTATTCTGCGGATTGAACGGCTATGAACTAAATGATTCCATATGATTTTCAGCGGCGTTTTTAACTGCCGGAACATATTTTGAAATAATTTGCTGCAGCTTGACGCGGCTAATAGGTTTGGAGACATAATCGTTACATCCTGCCTCGAAACATTTTTCTCTGTCTGCCTGCATTGCGTGTGCCGTAATCGCGATAATAGGTGTTGTTATGCCTTGTGTTCTAAGCTTTTTTGTGGCTTCATATCCGTCAATTTGAGGCATTTGGATGTCCATAAATATCATATCGAAATTCTCTTGTGAGGCTCTCTGAATGGCTTCAGGAGCATTATCTACGGGAACAGCTTTGACTCCGAGTTTTTGTAGCAGCAGTGTAATCAGAAGCAGATTCGTTCTATTATCTTCGACTACCAGAGCATTGCAGATGCTTTGTGGTATATCCGCTGAAAAGGAATTTTCTTGTGATAATTCGCCTTGGGTTTTATCTTCTAAGATATTTCCGTTTTCTGGCGGGCTGGCAGGTATGCATATGGAAAATGTCGAGCCTTTTCCCTGCTCGCTTGTCAATGTTAATGTTCCGCCGAGCAGTTCGGAAAGCTGTTTAGTGATAGCCAGTCCTAATCCTGTTCCTCCGTGTTCTCTGGTGAAACTGCTGTCTACCTGTGAAAATGCCTCGAATACGAATTCCTGCTTATCTTGAGGAATTCCTATCCCCGTGTCTTCGACGTCGAAACGAATATAATTTTTGCTATCTTTGGTTTCAGGGGTTACCCTGAGAATAATATGACCTTTATCTGTAAATTTAATGGCATTACTGAGCAGGTTGAAAAGGCATTGCCTCAATCTTGAAGAATCAGTCGAAATGGAATCGGCAATGCTATTGTCGAATTCCAATTTAAATTCAAGTTTTTTCTTGTCCGCCTCAAGCCGAATAAGCTGAACAATATCATCGAGAAACGGTTTGATATTAAACTTTTTAATCTGAGTATCGAGTTTTCCGGCTTCGACTTTAGAAAAATCGAGTATGTCATTGACGAGTGACAGTAGATTATTTGCGGCTGTTTTGATAATGCCTACATATTCCCTCTGTTGGGTGCTTAGCTGTTCATCCATAAGAATATCTGTAAATCCTATGATTCCATTCATCGGTGTCCTGATTTCATGACTCATATTTGCCAGAAATTCACCCTTTGCCTGATTTGAAAGCATAGCTTCTTTTGTCATCAGGTTTGCCCGCTCAATGGAAACCTGAAGGTGTTTATTTGCGAGCTCTGTTTCGGCTTGCAGTCTTTCTGCTTCCTTTTTGGCTTGGCGTAATTTGATTTCAGTTTTTTTACGTTCAATCGAATAACGTATGGACCTCGGCAGCAAATCATTCGAGAGATTGCCTTTGGCTACATAATCGTCAGCTCCGGCCTTAATTGCCTCGATTGCCATATCCTCATCTTCAAGGCCGGTTAGAACAACAACCGGAACCTCGGAGTTGATACGCCGAAAATTCTGTACTGTTTCTGTTCCGCGAGTTTCAACAAGATTCAAGTCAAGCAAAACAACATCATAGCTGTTAATTTTCAGAAGTTCCTCCGCAGCCTGCAGATTCTCCGCCTCCGCCGAAGAAATCGGAGTATTGCCGCATACTTCTGATAACGCTTTTTTGACTAATCTTCGGTCCTGCGCGTCATCATCAATTAACAAAACACGTATTGCTTGCATATTTTTGTTCCAGGCTATGGTCTATGCGTTTGCATATTACGAACCAATAATCAGTAAGGTCTTGAATGACCTGACTGAATTCTTCCAAGTTGACCGGTTTTTTGACGTAACCGGCTGCCTGAAGTTTGAAGCTTTCAAGAACATCTTTATCCGAGTCCGAAGTTGTCAATACGACCACTGGGATAATATCCATTTGGGGGTCTTCTTTTAGGATTTTGAGAAATTCCTTGCCGCCCATTCCCGGCAGATTCAAATCCAGAAGCACCAAATCAGGTGTCGGATATCCCGGTTCGTTGGTTTTGCTCTTTTGTAAATACTCCAGAGCGTCTTCCGCACCGTCACAAATATGCAGTTCGTTCGCAATTTTACTGCTTTTTAAAGATTGCTTGATAAGCTTCTGGTCACCCACATCATCCTCAATCAACAAAATTACAGCTGCTTTGTAAATGTTCATTCTGTCATTCTCCTTTACTTAAATATCTGACAATAAACCTCATTTGAGAAGTTGTATTTGTCAGTTATTATTTATTGTTTTGCTACCAGCGACGAAGTTGCGAACCAGTATTTAACCAGCTTCTGGATTACCCGCTTAAGCTCGTCAGGACTGGCGGATTTTTGTACGTAACCGGCTGCGTGGAGCTTATACGTTTCCTCGATGTCACTTTCTGCGTCGGATGTCGAGACAATAACAACCGGAAGCTCGCAAAGCTGCGGGTCTGCTTTTATACATCGCAGAAATTCTTTTCCGCCCATGCCCGGCATATTCAAATCAAGCAGTATCAAATCCGGCCATTCGTATCCTGCCATTGCCTTTTGGCAGTTTGCAAGATACTCCAGAGCTTCTTCTCCTGTCCCGACAATTCTCAGGCCATGGTTAAGATGCTGCGTACCAAGAGCATACTTAATCAGTTTCTGATCACCGGGATCGTCTTCCACCAGTAACACTACTGCAGATTTTGACTCTTCCATTCTTGGTTCTCCTAAATTCTGTCTAATCTTCTTAAAGAAGAGATTTGATATTTCGCTATAATTTTTTAATCGGATATTGGGAAATTACTTGTTTTTTAAAGTTAACCACAACTCTCCAATTATTAACAAGTAAAACTGCCGAACAGCTTGGCTGTTCCGCTTTTAAGTACTTATATTCTGATTAGGTATCGGCATTTAAATAGGGCAAAATCACAAGCAATAACAATTCTTTTCTTTAATTAATTGTTTACCGGACCATAAGTTAAGGCTGTTTTTTAAGTTTATTTACTAAAATTGTGGTTGAATGCTTTTTAAGAGCGTATTAAATGCCGATATTATGGCGAGTTAGGAATATTATAAAGGCTGCTGTATCGAAGGATTTGAGGTTTTTAAAATCAGGTGTAAATGTTATGGCTTTAGAGTATCTTAAAACAAGCACGGGAATATCACAGGAGGCTGGCTTGGGATGCACGGTGGCTCAATCAGCCCCGTCAAAGTCAAATTATACAATAAAATTGTTATTTTTGTTTATATTATTGGCTGTAACTTTATATTGTTCCTACCTGCTTTGGAGGCCTTCAATAAAAAAACATTTTAAGGGCGGGGTTGTTTTTGGTTCATTACAAGTGACCGGAATAATGTATAACGAGGACAATCCGGTGGCATTTATAAATGGCCAGATTGTTAAGCAAGGAGATGTTATTCGCGGCTACACTGTTTCATGCATAGAAAAAGATTGTGTTGAGTTAAGAAAAGGCGAAAAAGTTCATTATTCTAAAATGTCAAGTGCCCCGGAGGGCAATTCAAAACATTAAAACCGTACTGTTATTATAATTTCGATAATTTGCGGATATTCCTGCGATTTTCCCCGATAAAAACACGTCCTGAATAGATTATAGGACTAAATCATTTTCTCTTAAATTATAGCAATTGTATTGTTGTAGAATTATAAATTTCCTATTTTTATTATATTGCCCAAATTAACTAAAGATTTTCAATGTACCTGCCCGATTCTTATTTTATCCATTTTAACAAATGGTGTGTAAAAAACAAAATGAGTGTAAAAATGGGAATTATAGGAAACTTTTTGAGATTGATTGGAGTGCAAGATGATAACAGAAGCGACCTTTGAACAATATCTGAAAGGTTTAATTAAAGGTGATAGAGCAAAAAGCAGGGCGGTTATTGAGGAATTACTCCAGCACGGTGTTACGGCCCATAATGTTTATGTGAACTTGATATGGCCTGTAATGGCCGGAATAGAAAAAATGGTTCGCGAAGACAAAATTAGTCTCGTCCAAGAGCATTTGGCTACAAGAATTAATCGTACCATAGTCGACCAGCTTCAAAACAAACTGCCGCGTCACCAGCAACGGGGCCATAGAGTTATAATTTGCTGTGCACAAGAAGAATTGCAGGAATTGGGTGCTCAGATGATGGCAGATTTATTTGAAAGCGACGGCTGGGAAGTCAAATTTCTCGGGGGCGGGCTGACCAACGATGATGTTCTTGCTTATATAAATGAAAACTCGCCTCAGTTATTGATAATATACGGTGCCAGCCCGGCTCAGGCCCCGTCTATACGAAGCCTGATAGATACCGTCCGGCAGGTTAATGCCTGGCCCGATATGAGAATCATGGTTTCCGGCGGTTTATTTAACAGGGCCGAAGGTTTATGGGAAGAAATAGGCGCGGATATGTTTGCCCCTAATGCCGCCGAAGCACTGAAAATGGCTGTCAGCGAGCAAAAATTCGACCCCGAAAAAAGAACAATCAAACGAAAACGTAAAAAACCGGTTCTTGTCGGTGAAGCAGCAGAAGTAGAACAATGCCAATAAACAAAAGTAACGTGAAATGCAGCTTGTGTCGTATCAGGTATTCTTTGGGTAAAAGCCGAAAAATTTTCGGCTGCTGTTGACAATTGGTTTTAAATCGAGTATCATAATCCCACAGTAGTTTGGAAAAAAAACTACTGATGGCGCTCAATACAAAAATCATAGTTGTAATTCCTGCTCGTTACGATTCTACGAGATTTCCCGGTAAGGTTCTCGCTAAAGAAACGGGCAAATACCTCATCCAGCATACCTATGAACAGGCCTGCAAGGCAAAACTGCCCCAAAAGGTTATAATCGCAGCCGACGATGAGAAAATCATCCAAGCAGCCCGCTCGTTCGGGGCGGATTGCGTTATGACAAGCAAAGATTGTGCAAGCGGAACCGACCGAATCGCACAAGCTGCTACTGATATAGATACGGATATAATAATTAACGTACAAGCCGACGAGCCGGAAATCGACCCTGAAAATATCGATATTCTTGCAAGATTGTTAATCGATAACCCGGAATCGCCGATGGCGACGCTCTTGGCAGAATTTGAATCCGCAGAACAAATAAGTAATCCTAATATTGTCAAAGTTATTACTAATATCGAGAATCGAGCATCGAGTATCGAAGCCCGAAGGGCGATATATTTTTCCCGTTCCGCAATTCCTTACGACAGAGAGAAGAGCGGCATCGGTGATAAAAGCAATTATTTGAGACATCTTGGGATTTATGCTTACAGAAAAGAATTTCTATTGAATATTACAAAGCTGCCGCAAAGCCCTCTTGAAAAAATTGAAAAATTGGAGCAATTGCGGGTAATCGAAAACGGCTATTCGATTCTGGCCGCGAAAGTCAAACATACCTGCGACGGCATCGACACGCCCCAGCAGCATAAAGAATTTGTCAAGCGGTATAGGGAGCATGGTGGTGATGAATAACGCCAAATCAGTTAAAAATTCTGAAGTCGTTATTTATACCACTGAAGATGGTCAAGCGAAACTTCAGGTCAAAATTGAAGATGAAACAGTCTGGCTTACGCAAGACCAGATGGCGGAGCTTTTCGATAAATCCAAATCGACCATCAATGAGCATATCCAGAACGTTTATAAGGAAAAAGAGCTTTCCGAAGAGCAAACTATGAGAAAATTCGGAATTTCCGAATTTTCTACCAAACCGACTAATTACTATAATCTTGATGTTATTATTTCTGTCGGATATCGGGTCAAATCCCTTCGTGGAACGCAATTTCGTGTTTGGGCGACACAGCGGCTGCGTGAATATATCATTAAAGGATTTACACTTGATGATGAGCGTTTAAAACAGCAGGGGGGCCGGTCAAGATATTTTGAAGAACTTCTTCAGCGGATTCGAGATATTCGCAGCAGCACGCTAAATTTGTCAAGCGTGATAGCCGCAGAGATAAAAGATAATTTTTTAGCCACAGAGGGCACAGAGAACACAGAGAAAAAATTAAAATGGAAGACAAAGAGATAATAAACGGCAATTGCTGGGTCGCATATTTCGATATACTTGGTTTTAGCAGTATGGTAGAAAGTTTTCCTGTTGAATTTGTTCGAGAAAAACTAAGGGAAGCTCAGAAGGAAGGTGAACAGTTTAATGCAATCTGTAGATTCAAATTTTTCTCCGACAGTTTCATTTTTTATACAGAAAATGATTCTATGGACTCGTTTAAAAAAATATGGGAAGTCTCAGCATTTTTCTTCATGATAATGTTTGCCAAAAGTAAGATACCACATTTCCCAATGCGAGGATGTTTAAATGTAGGTAGATTTTATGCTGATGAAAAGAATGGCATTTTTTTGGTTCCGCGCTTATAAACGCGTATAGTCTATCTGAAGATCAAGACTGGATCGGGTTTGTACTTTCCGAGGAAGCCAAAAAAAAATTAAAGGATTATGAATCGACGAATTTTGAGTCAAGCAAATGCTTCTTGTTTCAAGAATATAATGTTCCATATAAAACAAAACCCAAAAAACGAAATTTGCTTGTGTATAAGCCTCGTAGTGACCTCTTAACAAGTTCTCCAGAACGTTTATGGAGTACTTTGAGTAACATGGAACATGAGGCATTTCTTGCTTTGCATAACGATACTACAAATGGAGATGTTAATATATGTTCAAAATGCAAAAAGATATTTACCAAATACCATAACACAGAAGATTATTTTTTGTTTATGTATCCTTCGTTGCAAAGTAAAGGCAGAAAAAGGTTCAATCAAGATGAACTTTGTGCTGGCTGCCCTAAAAAGAAAACATTGGCAAAGAAAATACGAAACTTTGCAGTGACAATAGTTCTATTAATAAAAAATGTTTCTCTGTGTTCTCTGTGGCTTAAATAAATGATTTAAAAACTCTGTGGCAAATTGAATAACTAATGGTGTTTGTTCGTGTTAATTCGTGGTTAGTTAAAAATCAGTGTAAATCTGTGAAATCTGTGGCTAAGGAATAAAAAGGAATTATATGGCAAAAGAAAAGGATTTATTGGCTTCGGTAAGTGATACATCGACTGAAAGTGAATTTTTCTCACCTATACCGAAAGGTTATAAAAAAGGTAAATGCCGCTATGTCTTTGTAATGGGTACTGTGATGAGCGGGCTGGGCAAGGGGATATTTTCGTCTTGTTTAGCCAAGCTTATGCAGGATAAGGGGTTGAAGGTCGCCCCTATAAAGCTCGAAGGTTACCTGAACATCGATTCGGGCACTCTTAATCCGTTCCGGCACGGAGAGGTATTTGTGCTCGACGACGGTATGGAAACCGATATGGATTTAGGCACGTATGAGCGGATGCTCGACCAAAACCTAAGCCGCGCCAATTTTGCAACGAGCGGTCAGATATATAGTTCGGTACTTTATAAAGAACGCAAAGGCGAGTACTTAGGCAGAGATGTCCAAATGATTCCTCATGTTACCGGCGAGGTCAAATTGAAACTTCGCCAGCTTGCTATGGATTCCGACGCTGATATTGTCTTTGTGGAAATCGGCGGCACGGTCGGAGATTTGGAAAACGCATATTTCATCGAGGCTATGCGCGAGCTGGCTTATGAAGAGGGGCCGAACAGCAGCTGCTTCGTTGCTTTGACATATATTTTGGAGCCGAAGACTTTGGGCGAACAAAAATCAAAGGCCGCTCAGCTCGGCATAAAACAGTTAATGCAATTAGGTGTTCAGCCGGATATTATCGCCTGCCGGGCAGTCAGTCCTGTTACCGAAACGGTTCGCCAAAAAATCAGCGTTTACAGCAATGTTCCCCTTGAGCGTGTGGTTAGTGTTCACGATTCGGCCAGTATATATATGATACCTGCGATGCTTCGGGAACGAAAACTGGACTTCGAAGTTTTAAGGCTTTTGAAAATCGAAGACAGAATCAATCTGGCTGCCGAACGCAAGTCGTGGTCTAAATGGTGTGATTTTACCGACAAGATTGAATCTCTGAAAAAGCAGGTAACCATAGGGATTACCGGCAAATATACATCGGTTCGTGACAGCTATGCTTCGATAATTAATGCCTTAGAGCATGCCGGAATTGCTGTCGGGGCCAAGGTTGATATTAAATGGATAGATGTTTCTATTATCAAAGATTCGAACGCAGCCGAACATCTTAAGCAAGTTGACGGGATTATCGTTCCCGGAGGTTTCGGAACACGCGGGACAGAGGGCAAAATCGCCTGTATCAAATATGCCCGCGAAAATAATCTTCCATATCTGGGAATCTGTTACGGTTTTCAAATGGCTGTTCTTGAATTTGCCAGAAATGTTTGCGGGCTCAAGAAAGCCAATACAACCGAAATCGAACCTGATTGTTCCGAGCCGGTTATAGATATTTTACCCGAACAGAAAAAAATTGAGGGTCTCGGAGGTAATATGAGACTAGGCGGAAAAGATATCGAAATAAAACCGAATACCAAAGCAGCCGCACTTTTTGACAATGCTAAATCTGTCCGTATGCGTTTTCGCCATCGGTACGAAGTTGACCCGCAGTATATCGATAAACTCGAATCCTGTGGTTTGATTTTTTCCGGTAAAGCCCCCAATCAGCTGATTATGCAGATATTAGAATTACCCGGCCATCCGTATTTTATCGCTACGCAGGCACATCCGTGCCTTACTTCGCGGCCGCTTAATCCTCAGCCGATGTTTTTGGGATTAGTCGATGCTGCTTTAAAATCAGATTAGCAAAATTCGGGCTGCATTACCGATAAAGGTTAAATTTACATATAGTTCCTTATGAATCTATCAGCAATTGTCCTTTCTGGTCTATCAGCTTTTTGCTGATTTTGATGTTTTTTCATCCAAATGCTAAAAACAGCACAACACTTTTCGTATTTCATAATATATTAATAAAAAAAATAGTAACTTTAAGGAGATTAAAAATGGATACGAAAGGTTTGAAGACTGTAGACATTATCGTTTATGCCCTTTTGCTTATAGGGGCTTTGAATTGGGGACTGGTCGGGCTGCTGCAGTTTGACTTAGTCGCTTTTATTTTTGGAGCAATGACGCCTTTGGCCAGAATTGTGTACGTCTTGGTCGGCTTAGCTGCGATTTATGATATTGTATTCTTGAAGGCTATTTGGAAACGCTGGAACGTACATTATTAATAAAATTTCCAGATGTTAGAAGATTCGAAGCTGGCGGCAAATTTTATTTAATGTTTTAGAACTTGCTGCCAGCTTTTTCGCTGTGTAGCGTGAAGACCGGACACGACTGTTATGATAATAGTCACAATATAGGTAATCGTCGTAAACCAGTAACCCCATTGGGCGGTTTGGACGTGTCCCATTTTTACCATAACAGTTCCTATGGCAAATGACTGAACAAGCATTTTAAGTTTACCGGAAAAAACCGCTGCAAAATTGACGCCTTTCGATTCGGCGATATGGCGAAGTATTGTTACATAAGCTTCGCGCAGAATTATAATTGCCGCAAAGCCCCACTGAATAATTGCCTGAACCGAATCGCTCCAGCCGAAAAGTTCAGGTTGGCCGATAATCGCAAAACACACAAATGCTCCGCACACCAAAATCTTATCCGCAAGGGGGTCAACTATTCGCCCGAACTTGCTGGTAACCTGCATTTTCCTGGCAATAGGCCCGTCGATAAGGTCTGTAATTCCGGCGATTATAAACAAGACAAATGCCGAATCTATAAATAGAGTGTAATTTTCAGGAGAAATTTTACGTGATATAAGTACCATCGCAAGAAAAATAACCGTCAGAAAAAATCGCCCTAAAGTCAGAATATTTGGAAGTTGTTTCAGCATAGCCGATAAGTCTAATCAAATTTCATATCAAAAACAATATTAAATCTTTCCTGCCGGAAGACCATTTTGCTCGACGATTAAATCATACTCGTGCCAACCTGTAACTTTAGCTTTTATAAACTGACCGGTTTTTGAGGAGTTTTTGTTTATTATGCAGAGACTGTCTATCTCCGGTGCTTGACCGTAGAAACGTCCTTCGGCGCGACCATCTTCGGTTACGGTATCAACCAGAATTTTTAGAATACTGCCTTTGCGGTTTTTGTTTTTCTCGAAAGCGATTTCCTGCTGAGCGAGCATTAATTGTTCGAGTCTTTGTTTTTTAATTTTTTCGGGAATCTGGTTAGGCAGCTCGGCGGCGGTTGTCCCTTTTTCAGGATAGTATTTGAAGCAGCCCATTGCATCGAATTTGGCCCATTTTACAAACTCCAGAAGCTCTTCGAACTGCTTGTCTGTTTCACGGGGAAAACCTACGATAAACGTTGTTCTTAAGACTATTCCGCTTATATTTTTCCGTAATTTTTCAATCAAAGAGCGTATCTGTTTACTTTTATCAGGTCTGCGCATCGAAGATAGTATCTCATCATTAATGTGCTGAAGCGGTATATCAAGATAATTAATAATTTTGCTGTTCTCGGCTATCGTATTAATCAGTCTTTCGCTGATACCGGTAGGATACAGATACATTAATCGAATCCATTGTGTTTTATTTATGTCATTCAATTTTTCGATGAGTTTTGCAAGGCCCTCTTTTATTCCTAAATCCCTTCCATAGCAGGAAGTGTCCTGTCCGATGATATTTAATTCCACAACGCCCGCATCGGTAAGTTCGGTTGCCTCGCCCAGAATTTGTTCGATAGGTTTGCTGTGAAATTTACCTCTGATTGAAGGTATGGTACAGAACGAACATTTATGGTCACAGCCTTCGCTGATTCTCAGATATGCCCAATGTTTGGTGCCGGTTAACAGTCTGATATTATCTTTGGGGGGTTCGTTCAGCGGTTCACCTAAAAAAGCCATTTTCTGCTTGGTGGTCATAGTCTGTTTTATTATGTTTGCTATCTGGTCGCGGTGAGCCAACCCTACAATTGTATCAATACCCTCTGTTTCTTTGAAAAGGTCCTGATTCATTCTCTGAGCCAGACAACCTGCAACTATGATTTTTTTAACCAAGCCTCTTCGCTTCCAAGCCATAGCTTCCTCAATTACCGAAATTGCTTCGGCTTTGGCAGGTGCGATAAAACCGCAAGTATTGATAACTACTGCGTCGGCTTCAAAAGCGTTTTCTGATATGACCATGCCCGCTTGGGCAATATGGGCAAGCATTTTTTCGCTGTCGACGACATTTTTAGGACAGCCCAGCGAAACAAAACCGACGCTATATGCTTGCGGCGGTTCTGGCATTACATCGATTTTTCTCTTCATCGCAGCCGTATTACAGACTCACAACTCACACAAAGTATTCTTTAAAGACAGTACTTGGAAACCAACCTTAATTATAGTATAATATTAGAAAATTGAAATAGTATCGAGCAATGAATTTATTTCGGAGGAAAAATAAAAATGGCCGAATTTAATCTCGATAGTTTCAACTCTGACCAAGGGCCAGCCAAACCGGATGCGAATCTCAATCCGTTTGAGGCTGACGAATCAAGCGAGAATAATCATATATCTCATGCTCCGCTGGATTTAGGCGGCGACTCTGCACCGCCAGTTCCGCCAGCTCCTAAGCCGCCGGCTTCTGCAAGAAGACCGGCCGCTCCGGTAGTACAGCCTGCTGTGGACAATGCTGCAGCTAACGAAAAAATTACCGGCATTAAAATATTTTTTACCAAACTTCATGCCGGTGCGATTGATTTTCTTAGCGAGCAAATAACCGAGTGGCTTAAGCAAAATCCTGATGTTCATATTAAACGCACCAATGCGGTAGTTGGCGAAATAGCCGCTAAAAAAACCGAACCTAACTTAATTATTACCGTTTGGTATTGATTTTTTGGCTGAAAATTCAGTAAAAATTGACAATTGACTCAAAATGCTGCGTTCCGAGACGCATTTCGAGCAAAAAACGCGTTTTTTGTTATTTCTTGGATTTTATCAAAATATCTTGACAGTTTATGCATTTTAAGGTACTTTCCATAGTTTAACCGATATTTGTGCGGAGTAGTATTAATTATAGTTTGAGCTTTGGAGGTTATTTGTGGCCAACGAATTAGCGAAGCAGCTTATTAATGCAGGCGCCCATTTCGGGCATGGTGTCAGCCGCTGGAATCCCAAAATGGGACCTTACATTTTTGCCAAACGCGGCAGAATACATATCATCGACATCAAAAAAACACTGAAAGGGCTTTTGATAGCCAAGAAATTACTTGCCGAAGTAGTAGCATCCGGCAAGGACGTTATTTTTGTGGGTACCAAGAGACAGGCTCAAAAAGCCGTGGAAACGGCTGCTCAGAAATGCTCGATGCATTACGTCTCTCAAAGATGGCTTGGCGGGACTCTCACTAATTTCAGAACAATTCGTTCCCGGCTTCAGAGACTCGAACAGCTTGAAGCTATGACTGCTGACGGGACAATAGACAGCGAAAGCAAAAAACAAGCCGCACGTCTCAAACGAGAATTGAAAAAAATCAAATCGAACCTTGACGGCATCAGAAAAATGTCCCAGCTTCCCGGTGTGGTTGTGGTCATAGATGCCAAAAAGGAATATATCCCTCTCAGAGAAGCTAAAAAGCTCGGTATTCCGACTATTGCTATACTTGATACTGATTCCGACCCTGATACGGTCGATGTGCCGATTCCGGCAAACGATGATTCGATTCGAGGTATCAGTTTGTTACTGAACGAATTAGCTGATGCTGTCGCAGTCGGAAAGACTCAGACTCCTTCGGAGCGTTTCTCTATAAAGAAACCAAGGCGGGCGCGTGTCAGCCGTTCGGCACTTGCTCGTGCTGAAGATGAAGAACCGGCAATGGCTGCAGAAAAACCATCGCAGCCCGAAGCTGTTTCCGAGTCACCGGCAACAAGCGAATAAATCGAAACCTTTATTTACTTCTGATTGACTGTTTGATTCGGTCTAACCGTCAAAATCGGTTCAATCAGCGACTCTCAAGTGATTTAAAAAATTAGGAGCATAAGATGGCAGAAATCTCAGCAGCAACCGTAGTAAAATTAAGAAAATTAAGCGGTCAGGGTATGATGGACTGCAAGCAGGCTCTTACCGAAGCAAACGGTGATATGGATCAGGCTATGCAGATACTTCGTAAAAAAGGACTTGCCACGCTCGCAAAAAGGGCAGAACGTGAAACATCTGAAGGAAGAGTTATAAGTAAACTTACCGATGACGGAAAAACTGGTGTGCTGATTACATTGTGTTCTGAGACCGATTTTGTCGCAAAGAGCGATGATTTTGTGGCTGTTACCGATAAACTTGCAGATTATGCTCTTGCCTGTCCGGATGACCAGTCCAGAGAAGCCATTTTAGCTACTGAGGTAAACGGACAAAGCCTTAATGATTTGATAACCGAGCTTGTCAGTAAGACCGGTGAAAAAACACAGCTCGGCGATTATGCAAGATTTAAGCTGACCGGCTCCGGTCTAATTGCCATATATGTTCACTTCAACAGAAAAGTCGGTACGATGCTTCAAATCGAGACCAGCGATGACAAAGTCGCTGTTTCGCAGGCTTTAAAAACCATCGCGAATGATATTGCGATGCATATTACAGCTACTAAACCGCTTGCTTTAGATAAAGACGGCATTGACGCTGATACCATCGAAAAAGAAAAAGCTATTTACGCCGACCAGGTTAAAGATAAACCTGCCGAGATGGTTGGTAAAATTGTCGAAGGCAAAATGAAAAAATTCTTTGCTGAAAACTGTCTGATAGAGCAGCCGTTCGTAAAAGACGACAAGAAATCTGTTAAGCAGGTTCTTGATGAAGCCGCCAAAAGTGCCGGAGGAACTGCTGTTATAAAACGGTTCGTACGTTTCGCAGTCGGGTAATTTTTATCCATTTCTTAAAAAGTCAATATTTACTTGCGACGGGTTGCTGGTATGGCTAAATCGAATTATAAACGAGTTCTGCTAAAAATATCCGGCGAAAGCTTCTGTAAACCGGGAGGTTTTGGAATTGAAGGCGACCAGCTCGAATCAATCGCCTTGCGAGTCAGCAAGCTTATGGAGCTTGGTGCCGAAGTAGCCGTTGTAAACGGAGCAGGAAATTTCATCCGCGGCGAGAGGTTTTCCAAAAAAAGCAGCATACCCCGAAATACAGCCGATTATATGGGAATGCTTGCGACGATTATCAATGCCTGTGCGCTACAGGAAACCCTCGAAAAAATGGGCAAACCGACACGAGTTCTAAGTGCTATTGAAGTATCCGCTATATGCGAAAAGTTCATTAGACGAAGAGCACTTCATCATCTCGAAAAAGGAAGAATAGTTATTCTTGCCGGTGGAACGGGAAATCCGTTTTTTACGACTGATACCTGTGCGGCACTGCGAGCTTCGGAACTCGAAGCCGATTTGGTAATAAAAGCAACCAACGTCAAAGGTGTTTATAGTGAGGACCCTGATTCTAATCCTGATGCGACATTATTTGAGCACCTTTCATATTCCCAAGTCTTAGAAAAAAATCTCCGAGTGATGGACCACTCGGCTATAACTTTGTGCCGCGATAGCCAAATCCCGATTATTGTGCTGAATATTTTCGAGGACGGAAATATTACAAAAGCTATATGCGGCGAAAAAGTCGGCACATTGATTAACTGATTTTTGGAGGTTCGTCAATGCTTACAAAGCAAATTGTTACTGATAATGAAAACAAGATGAAAAAAGCAATCGAGCATTTGCACGATGAACTAAAGGGTCTGCGTACCGGAAGGGCATCTACGGGTCTTGTTGAAAATATCAGAGTCGATTATTACGGAAATCCGACCGCAATGAAACAGCTTGCTACTTTAGCGGCTCCGGCTGCGGATATGATTGTTATAAAGCCTTTTGACGCCGGTTCTTTAAAGGATATTGAAAAAGCCATAAAAAACAGTGATTTGAGCATAGCTCCGGTTATTGATGGTAAGGTCATAAGGCTTAATATCCCGCCTTTGAGCGAAGAACGCCGCAGGCAGTTGGTTAATCAGGCTAAGCAGGCAGGCGAACAGAGCAAGGTTACGATTCGCAATATCCGCCGCGACGCCATAAAACACCTCGAACAGCAGGAAAAGGCCAAAGCTATTACCGAAGATGATTTAGAAAAAGGCAAAAAGCAAATCGATGATATGACCAAGGAATATACTGAGAAAATCGACCAAACTATTAAAGCCAAAAGCGACGAAATTATGCAGGAGTAAAATAGGCCGTTTTATGGCAGTGATGCTGAATGGCATATAAAGCGGCTTAAAATTTAATTAAAAAGCTAATATCTAAAAAAATTAAAATCAGGTTGACAAGATATGCCCGCCGGATTAGAATCCGGCGATTTTTTTTAAGCCTAAATTTTAAGGAGGCCGTAGAAATGACAGATTTAAACAAAATACTAAAAGAAAGACTGACCAAAGACAGCTATGCCCGATTGTCGGCAATTAAGAATCTCAAAGTTCACGAGTTTGTAGCCGATGCGATAGAGCTGACTAATCCAAAATCGGTATTTGTCTGTGCTGATACCGCTGAAGATATAGCTTATATTCGCCGCATGGCAGTTGAAAAAGCTGAAGAAAAAGCTTTGAAGATGGACGGTCATACCTATCATTTCGACGGCTATAATGATCAGGGGCGGGATAGAGAAGTTACCAAATATCTTGTTCCAAAAGGTGATTCGTTAAGCAAAGCTCTTAACCAAACCGAACGCCAGCAGGGCTTAGACGAAGTTAGAGGTCTTTTGAAAAACTCTATGAAAGACAGGGTTATGATTGTTCGGTTCCTGTCGCTCGGCCCGGCAGGTTCGGTTTTTAGCGTTCCATGCGTTCAGGCCACAGATTCTTGGTATGTTGCCCACAGCGAAGATTTACTTTATCGATGCGCATATGCACAATTCGTAAAGATGTCCGAACAAGCTAATTGTTTTAGGTTTCTTCATTCGGCAGGTGTGCTGAATGAATCTAATGTAAGTGCTGACGAAGATAATAAAAGAATTTATATTGATTACACTCAAGACAGAGTTTACAGCGTAAATACCCAGTACGGCGGAAATACAATCGGCTTGAAGAAACTTGCGTTAAGACTGACTATCCGACAGGCTGACCGTGAAGGCTGGCTGGCCGAACATATGTTCCTTATGGGAGTCAAAGGGCCTAAAGGCCGCAATACCTATTTTGCCGGAGCTTTTCCAAGTGCCTGCGGAAAAACTTCGACTGCGATGCTGCCCGGAGAAACCATTTTAGGTGACGATATTGCATATTTCAGAAAAATCAACGGCGAGTTCAGAGCCGTTAACGCCGAAGCAGGCATTTTCGGAATTATTCAAAATGTTAATTCCAAAGACGACCCTGCGATATGGGAAGCTCTTACAAAGCCCGGAGAGGTAATATTCTCGAATATCCTTATCAATGACGGTAAGCCCTATTGGCCGGGTATGGGAATGGATTTGCCCGATAAAGGCGTCAATTTTGCAGGCGAGTGGTTCAAGGGTAAAAAAGACTCAGCCGGCAATGAGATTTCTCCCGCTCATAAAAATGCAAGATATACCGTTGCTCTTAAAGCTTTGGCTAACAGCGATTCGGAAATCGATAATCCTGAAGGTGTTGTACTGGGCGGTATTATGTACGGCGGTCGAGATGCTAAAGGTTATGTTCCGGTTCAGCAGGCTTTCGATTGGAATCACGGTATCGTAGCTTATGGTGCGTCACTTGAAACCGAAACGACTTTTGCCACAATCGGAAAAGAAGGCGTACCGGAAATCAATCTTATGAGCATTCAGGATTTCGTAGCTATACCTCTTGGCAAATATGTCCAGAATAATATCCGTTTTGCTCAGGGCATCAAAAATCCGCCTCTGGTTTTCGGCGTTAATTATTTCTTACGCGATAAACAAGGCCGATTTGTTAATGGAGTGCGCGACAAGCACGTTTGGGTTAAATGGATGGAGCTTCGTGTTCATAATGACGCAGAAGCTATTGAATCACCGACTGGTTTAATACCTAAATATGAAGATATTGCGCCGCTTTTCAAAAAGCTGCTGAATAAAGATTATACCAAAGAAGATTATGTTGCCCAGTTTACTATTCGTGTTCCGGAAAACCTTGCCAAAATTCAGCGGATAGAAAAATTCCATCATGAAAACGGCGGCGGGCAGGTCCCTGAAATATTCGAGGTGCTTGATGCACAGCGAAAGAGACTTGAAAAGCTAAGGCAGCAAAAAGGAGATTACGTTTCTCCGTTCGATTTAGCCTGAAATTAATATCGTATTATTAATAGGCCGGAGCTTTGCTATGAGGCACAAAACTGTCATTAGGTTTGTTGTGTCACTTGCAGCGGTGTTTTCTGTCAGCGCTTTGTCGGCTATGGCTATGCGTTCTGAGGCGACATGGGATTGGTATAATCAGCTGAACAAGCCTTTTTTTATGCCGCCGGGCTGGCTGTTCGGGCCGGTATGGACAATACTTTATATTTTGATGGCAGCAGCCGCGTTTCTTGTCTGGCAGAGGGGTTTTCAGGATAAAAAAGTCAAGACCGCACTGGGCTTATTTTTAATACAGCTTATTTTGAATGGTCTCTGGACGCCGCTTTTCTTCGGATTGCAGCAGATTTTTATAGCCTTTTTGGAAATAATTCTGCTTTGGGCGGCGATACTTATTACAATTATATCATTCAAAAAAATTTCACTTCCTGCGGCAATTCTAATGCTGCCTTATCTTTTCTGGGTTAGCTTCGCAGCCGTTCTAAATATGTCACTATGGCTGCTAAATCCTTAAACAAAAGCTGTTCAATTGTGTTTCAAAAGCTTACTTTTTTGCACTTTAGATGTACTATTAACACTTTTTTGGTAGTATTTTTTCAAAAGTCCATAAGATTTTGGCGTAAGGGAAAGCCTTTTTTGCACTAATACGTTAATATATAACCCCTTTTTGCCTATAGGGTTATAGGCTTAGTAAGGATGACTGATTTGTACAATATGGGGTATTTGGGAGAATTTAGTAAAGTTCCGATAATATTTTTCTTGATTTATATGAAAAAATCGTATAAAATCCTACGCGAAGAAGATGAGGAGTGGGACGAGCAGTAGAATTGTGCCTACGGGGGCAAATCCCACGTCAAAAATTTGTTTTACGGTCGATTTTCTGACCCGGCGAAGAAGGTAAAATGTCGTATGAGGGGTTTGATTTTAGGCAGCGAGCGGTAGGCCGCTGTGGTGAAGGTCTAAGGGTTCAGCCTGAAGGGGGGCTTAGCAGCTCTGGGGGTAGGTTTAGAGATAGCTTCATAGGCAAAAGCTCGGCTTTTAATTCCATTATCGATATGGTGGATGCTATTTCCGCCCGCCGCTGTCCGGTGATTATTACCGGTGAGACTGGCGTCGGAAAAGAAATGGTAGCCCGCCAGATTCACTTAACCAGCGACAGAGCCAATAAAATATTTGTTCCGGTTGACTGCACCACATTGACAGGCCAGTTATTCGAAAGCCAGTTGTTCGGTCATAACAAAGGAGCTTTTACCGGCGCGGTTGACAGCACGCTCGGTTTTTTCAGAGCTGCCGACGGCGGAACGATTTTCCTTGATGAAATCAGCGAAATACCGTTAGAGCTTCAGGCTAAGCTTTTGCGTGTTCTTCAGGAAAATAGAGTTACGCCTTTGGGTTCGACAAAATCCTTCCCGATTGATATTCGTGTTCTTTGTGCGACAAACCGTGATCTTCGCGAAATGGTTAAAGAAAACAAATTCCGCGCTGACTTATATTATCGGCTTAATGTTGTTACTTTAGAAGTGCCTCCTCTGAGACAGCGAAGAGAAGATATACTGCCGCTGGCGGAGTATTTTCTTGCGAATCAGGCGGCTTTTTATAATGAACCCCAAAAAACTTTAAACTCATCCGCCAAGGATTTATTACTGAAATACGATTGGCCCGGAAATGTCCGCGAGCTTGCTAACGCGATGGAGCGTGCTTATGTTCTGACTATGAGCGAAGAAATTCGGCCAGCGGCTTTGCCGGTTGAGCTTGTTATTTCTCAAGCCAGCCAGTATCCCAAACATGAATTACCTACTCTGGACGAAGTAAAACGCAAGATTGTGATTCAGACTCTCGAATACACCGACGGAAAAAAACTCGCGGCGGCTAAGATACTTGGTATCGAGCGGCGAAGTCTGAACCGTCTGATTGAAAAGCTCGACATACCTTTATCTAAAATCTGCAACGGCGAAAACGATTAAGCAGCTTTTTTACTTGCTGCCAACCTCTTCTATAATTTCATCGAGATATTTATTGAATTTCGCGGCATCTTCTAACATGACAAAATGTCCGATGTCCGGAATGATTTTGACCTCGAAAGATTTTACAATATTTTTATTGGCCTCGAAATTTGTCGGCCAAAAATCAGAACTTATGCTGTAAACCGGCACGGTAATATTTTTGAAAGTGCTTTTTAAATCGTGTTTTCCGAGATTTTCCAAAGTATTTATAGCTACCGCCGGATTTGCGGAAGATATTTTCTCGACCATTTGTTTGACGAGATTCGGGTCGGCAGTTTCCGGAAACATAAATCTGGCAAATCCTTTTGCCTGCATTTGAAAATCGGGTTTTAATCCCGCTATTATTTCGTCCATACCTTGGGTATAACCATTCTCTATGTCGTGAAAAGTATCAGCTCCGACAAGACAAATCACTCTGTCGGGTATCAGCAGGGCGGCTTCGGCTATGACAGAACCGCCCATCGAATGGCCGATGAGAATCGCTTTTTTTATCCCGAGCTTTTTAATAACAGCCGCGACATCTTGCCCGTAAGCCTCTACCGTCCATTCTTTTCGGTCTGTTCCGGATTGGCCGTGTCCGCCGAAATCAATTGTTACTACCTTATAGTTTTTTGAAAAATACGGTATTTGATTTTCCCAGACGGTTTTATCGCAGCTCCAGCCATGCACAAATACAAGTGCCGGCTCGCCCTGACCCTGAATCGCATAACTGATTTTAACGCCGTCGAAAGATTTGACCTGTTGAGAGTCTTTTTGTTTGCAACCGCCAAGGAGGATTAGATTTAACAATAACCCGCTTAGTACGAATGCTCTTAGCTTTGCCATTTTATGTTTCTCCGAATAATAAGATTTTTTTAGACCAAAGTTTTGAATCAGCTTTGTTTTGTGCAAAGATAACTTGCAACGAAGCAATCGTGATATTTTGTCGTATCGATTTTGAAACCGGCTCTTTGCAAAATACCTTCCATAATCCAGTCCAGCGTCGCATACTCGCTTCGTATAGCTGTTTCAATATCTTTGGTAAACTCAAGGTTTGCTTGTTTGCTTAAAGATTCGACCCAGCCGTTTAAAGAATTGATATAATCATCGATGTCGAAAGAATATACAGTATCGACAAGATAAAGCTTGCCTTTTGGTTTTATCATTTTAGCGATATTTCTCAGGCCGACCAATTTCCAAAAGTCCGGCAAGTGATGTAACGCTATACTTGAGACAACGGCATCAACAGGCGGCCCAGAATGTTCATAACTTAAAAAACCGCCGATGTGGAATTCGATATTTTTTACTTGAGCTGATTCGGCTTTTTGTCTGCAGCAATCAAGCATCGCTTCTGAAACATCAACAGCATATACCTTTTTGTATTTTCGAGCGGCATAGAGCGAGAAAGCACCTGTACCGCATCCAATATCCATTACTGCGGCATTATTGTCCAAGCCGAGAGAATCCATAATAACTTGTGCTTCTTGCTCGAAGTTTCGTATTCCTTCGTGGTCTTTGTCGTATTTTGCCGCTACTTTCGTATCGTTGTAATCTACTGCGAAACAATTTAATTCGTCGTAATGCCACGGCAGAAGTTTTGACATAATGCACCTCTGTTTTTCTTACAGTATAATGTATTTCAAAATTATACTCAGATTCTATTTTTACTTTAATGCATACAGAGCATTAGGTACCGTATCGGCAGGGCTGACGTTATACCATGCCTGAATAATCTTGCCCTGCTCGTCGATTAAAAACGATGAGCGTGTTATGCCCATATATTTTTTGCCGTATATTGTTTTTTCGCCCCAAACGCCGTATGCTTTAGATGCTTTGTGGTCAGAATCGCTCAAAAGCCGAAATCCAAGATTATATTTTTCATCGAATTCCTTTTGTGCGTCCGGCTCATCGGGGCTTATTCCTAATGTTACAACGCCCAGTTCTTGAAGCGGCTCGGCGGAATCCCGCACGCTGCAAGCTTGGGCGGTACAGCCGGGGGTATCGGCTTTCGGATAAAAATACAACAGTATCTTTTTGCCGGTAAAATCAGTCAGTTGAACCTCATTATTATCTTGGTCTAAAAGTTTAAAATTAGGCGCCTTATCACCGGTTTTTAACCTAATCATTTGCTCCTCCTCAATATTAGTTTGTTTTTGTTCGGTCTCAGCTTTGATTGTTTCGTCTGCGAGAGATTCCTGTTTAGCTGAGAACGGTATTAGAACGCCAAGTAAAACGCCGAATAGTAATAAACATCCGGCTATCAGCAGCAATTTTTTATTTGTTGGGGTTATAGTTTTTTCAGATTTATTTTCCTCTTGGCTCATTGTTTCGGCCTTTCCCTGTTATCTTATTCTTTCATAAGAATTTTACGCAAAATCATCAAAAGTGTTTTCGGTTCGAAGTAGCTTTTGTGTAATCGCAGATAGATTGTCGTCGGTTCTATTATATCCGCCTTGCCGTTAATATCCGCAAAAAGTTTTTTAATATTCGGCTTGGCCTTTTTAGTGAATGAGAATATCAGATTATTGCCTGATGCGATGATACTTTTAATATCGAATTTAGCGGCTGCGATTCGAAATTCAGCAAGTTCCAAAAGCAATTTTACATCTTCCGGAATCGGGCCGTAAACATCGGTGAGTTCGGCTTGTATTTCTTTTAGTTCGCCGGTATTTTTAGAAACAGCGATTTTACGGTACGCCTCCATTCTGCTTCTGTCGGCGGGAATATAATTTTTCGGGATATAACCGGAAATGCCCAAATCAATATTGGCTGATGGTATTTCTTCGACGGGTTCGTTTCTAAGTTTTCTGACCGCCTGTGCCAACATCATGCAATACATCTGATATCCGACCATCTGAATATGGCCTGACTGCTCAGCTCCTAAAATATTGCCTGCACCGCGGATTTCCAAATCTCTCAGTGCGATTTTAAAGCCGGCGCCGAGATGAGAATATTCTTCGATAGCCTTTAGCCGCCGAGCCGCAACCGGAGATATAGAACGGTTTTTAGGCAAAAGCATATAAGCATAGGCTCTGTGTTTATATCTTCCGACCCGGCCTCTGAGCTGATGAAGCTCTGCCAATCCGAATCGGTCGGCTTCGTCGATGAAAATCGTATTTGCGTTTGGGATATCAAGACCCGACTCGATAATCGTAGTGCAGACCAAAACGTTAGTCTTTCCGAGAACGAAATCTATCATAGCTTTTTCCAGCTCGCTCTTTGTCATTTGGCCGTGCGCGATAGAAAATTTTATATCGCTGTCGTCGAACAGTTTCCGCAGTTCCCATGCCTTTTTTTCGATTGTTTTTACGCGATTATGCAAAAAAAATACTTGGCCTTGGCGATTCAATTCGCGATATATCGCCCGCTTAATCATATTCGTATCGTATCGCGCAACTTGTGTTACTATGGCACGGCGGTCTAACGGCGGGGTGCCGAGTGAGCTTATATCCCTCAAGCCTAATAGCGACATATGAAGTGTTCGCGGAATCGGCGTGGCTGTCATTGTCAGAATATCAATGTTGACTCGCATCTTTTTTAGTTTTTCTTTGTGTTTTACGCCGAACCGCTGCTCTTCATCTATGATTAGAAGTCCCAAATCCTTAAAGTCGACGTCGCCGCTGAGCAATCGGTGAGTTCCGATTAAAATATCGACTTTGCCTTGTCTTGTCCGGTTTATGATGTCCTGTGATTGCTTGGTTGTTTTGAATCTGTTTAGCACTTCGACGCAGACCGGAAAATCCGCGAACCGTTCGGCAAAAGTTCTGCCGTGCTGCACGCATAAAACCGTAGTCGGCACTAAGACAGCGACTTGTTTGCCGTTTTCTACGGCTTTAAAAGCAGCCCGCATCGCAATTTCGGTTTTGCCGTAACCGACATCGCCGCATAAAAGTCTGTCCATTGCAGTCGGCTGCTGCATATCTGTTTTAATCTGTCCGGTTACGGTTGTCTGGTCAGCCGTTTCCTGGTAAGAAAATGATTCTTCGAATTCCTTTTGCCAGTTCGAGTCAAGACGATATTCTATTCCGCCCAAAGCTTGGCGTTTTGCCTGAAACTCCAGCAGTTCAGCGGCCATATCGCGAACAGATTCTTCGACCTTTTGTTTTTGCTTGAGCCATTTTTTCGAGCCGACTTTGCTCAAAGCAGGGCGTTTGGGGCTTGTTCCGATATATTTTTGGACAAGGTGTATATTGCTTACGGATACCTGTATTTTTACCTGATTTGCGTATTCGAGCGTTAGGTATTCACCGGCGGAATCCTTTTCTTTTATTGTGGTTATTCCGCGAAACCTGCCGATTCCGTATGATGCATGTACTACATAATCCCCAGCCTGTAAATCTTCCAGCGTATCGACCGGAGCGGTAGTTCCGATTGGGCGAATTCTTCTGCGAAGCGCAAATTGTCCGAAAAGCTCGTGATGACTAATTATAATCGTGTTCAGAGATTCGATAATAAAACCTTGATTGACGAATCCTTTGAGCAGCGCGAAATTTTTAGGAACTTCTTCCTTGTCTTGTTCGATGATTTCGATAACCCGTTTTATCTCGGCTTCGGATTCGCAATAAAGCAATACTTTTTTGCCGCTTTGTGCGCTGTTTACTAATTCGCCGAGAGCTTGCTTATGGCCTGACCACGCTGTCGTTTTGTGCTGAAATTGCTGAACGGATTTTATATTAAGCTTGAAATAATTCTGCGTGTCTTCCGGTGCAAATCGGCAAATCCAAAGCTGTCCGAATCGATTTAGAGATTGATAAAGTTCGGGCCAGCGATAAAGTCTCGCCGATTTTTCTGCTCGGTCGATATATACAGCCGCTACTTCCTGAATGTCGCTCGGTTCTTCCAAGACGATTAAAGTTTCATCGGGCAAGATATTAGTGAAAAGCTCTTTTTCGTTTTCGGCGGCTCCGCAGACTGCCGAAATAATTCTGACAGTACTAATTTGTTTAGTGGAACGTTGGGTGTCCAAATCAATTCTGCGGATACTCTCGATACTGTCACCGAAAAAATCTAATCTTATCGCAGCGGGTGCTTGATTATTTTCATCTTCTATCAGCGGCGCGAATATATCGACAATCCCGCCTCGCTGAGCAAACTGCCCGGGCAAGTCTATTTTGTCAACCCTCTCGAATTCGTTATCGACGAGCCATTTTACTATTTCCTGCGGTGATTTTTCCGTCCCTGCTGCCAGATTCAAGCTGCTTTGCTGCAAAACTTTTGGACTTGGTACCGGCTGCTGTAATGCCTGAACGGAGGTTGTGATAATTAAGTTTTTAGCGGTACTAACTGCCCTCGATGATATACGGGCCACAAGTTTAGCGCGTTCGGTTCTGATTTCATCGGTCGCATCGGCTAATTCTTCTTCGCCTTCCCAAGCCGGCAGAGGAATAATATTTTCCGCCCCGAATGCTGATAAATCATCTGCGGCTTTGTCTGCGTCGTCGATGTGAGGCCGAATGTATAAAATAGGCCTATGAAGCTTTTTTGAAATATGCGCTGCCAATAAAGGCGCAAAAGACCCCCACGTCCCTTCGGCTTTAACGACCACCTTTGTGTTTTCAAGCCGAGCGACTATTTCGCTAACTACTTTATCAGCCCCCGGATTCACAAAAGACATTCTAATTTAAAATGGACGAATCTACAATCGGTTAGAGTTTTATTGATGTATTGATTTAAGACCAAGCTTTCAGGAAAGTTAATTCGGCGAGGAATGGCTGAAGGCTCTTTCGGCGAAACTTCGGCACAAATCGCAATCACAGATTCCTATAGTTCGAAGGTGGCTGATGCCCGCTAATTTTTTCGTTTCAATTATTTGGGCGCCTTTAGCTTGTATTTTACGAAATGCAAGGTCTGCTTCATTTCTATTCTGACAGCCGATTGCATCGGCAATTACGGTAACGTTTTTATTCCGCTGCAGCAGACCCAGCGCGGTAGCAAGCACTGCATCTTCGGCATTGGCTCCGATGAGTATGAATTCATTGGCTTTTATATCTGAAAGAAGCCTCTCGATTCTCGGTTCATCGAAGGGGTCAGCACATCTTTTATTCAGAATTATCTGATGATATTTTTTTAATAAATCGATGGGTAAATCGGTACTGCCGTCTGCCGGAAAACTTATATGATTATCCACGAGTGTGTACCTTATTTTACGCTGACCTTCGGTCCCGTCCAGACAATAGCTGACTTCGCTGCATCCGTTATTATTCGGATAGACTTGGCAGGTGGATATAATAGGAAGATTATTATGTCTTGCCCAAGCCATAACACGACGGAGATTTACAAGTACACGGCGATGATTTCTTATGCAGGCTTTCCCGTTAGCAAGAAAGAAATCTTTCTGGGTGCTTATATCAATCAAAACCTGTTTTCGGCGGGTTTTAATCAATTGGCGAATCATAAGTTTTCCGTTCGTACTTTTGTCCGTTTATAAATGGCTTTGCCTAAATCGCCTAAAATAAAGTACGTATCTGTTTTAGGGCGGTTCGAAAACTCTTATCGGAAGTTTTTAGGGGTTGCTTTAGCAGCCAAAAATGGTTGTATTATTTGATAATCGTGGGATTTTCGTTTATTCTCTGGTTTTATAATAGACTGATAAGGCTTTTATATAACAATTAAGGGTTTTATTGTAATTATGAGAAGGGTTTTAAGAGATTATCCTGAAATATCTGTAAATCCCCAGACCATCACCGGGCCGATAGACTTTAAGCAGATTTTCGGACGTCAGGGACATGTCCATGTTGAGATTGGTTCGGGAAACGGAACTTTTCTGCTTAATCAAGCTCAGAGCCTGCCGGAGATTGATTTTTTAGGAATCGAGTGGGCGAATAAATATTATAAATACGCAGTGGACCGCATAGGACGCTGGGGGTTGAAAAACGTAAGGATTATTCGTACTGACGCAGCAGTTTTTATTTCTGATTATATACCTGATTCGAGCGTGGACTGTTTCCATATTTATTTTCCGGACCCATGGCCTAAAAAACGTCACCATAAAAGACGTTTTATATGTCCGGCGAATATCGAGCAGATGATACGCTGTCTTGTAAACGCAGGCATTATACAGATAGCAACGGACCATTTGGATTATTTCGAACAAATGAAAATTTGTTTTGCGGAAAAGCATGAAGTGCTCGAACAAATAGATTTTATTCCTTCGGCGGGTGCCTGCGAATCGGAATTTGCGGGGACAAATTATGAGAGAAAATACATTAAAGAAAATCGAAAAGTTTATACGATTGCTGTAAGAAAAGCATGTTTTACTGCTTGAGTTCAGTTGATTTTTTACGTAAATTAGATTATTCGATTTTTTGTGATTTTTGCCAAAATGGCCGGAGACCGCAAAAATTTGCAGTTTTAGCCAATTTTTTTGTTGCATTAAATACGCAGATTGTGTAATAACTGCATTTTAATTAAGGATTTTTTATTAAACTTTTTTCATGGAGGACCATTAATGGCCAAGAAAACAAGAGAGATGCTGGTCGTAGCCAGCAAAGTGAAGGGTTACATTAAGAGCAAAAAGATGATGACTTCATCGGATGCTTTGGGCGCTCTTAACGAAAAGATTTATGCTCTGCTTGATGCGGCAACAGATAGAACAAAAGCCAATCGCCGCAGCACGGTCAAACCGCAAGACCTGTAAAAATTTGCTAAGTCCTTTATAATTAATGGTTTAAGTAAGCTAAGATATTAGCAAATATGACCGCTTTGTCCTTAAAGGCAAAGCGGTTTTTTTTATTTGTTTTATTGCAGCAATTATAGTATAAAGTATTGGATTTGGATTTGGCTGGCTAAAGCGAGCATAGCGTTTTTTGCGGTTGATTATATTTAGCCCTGAAAAAACTTTTGCATATTATCCTTTTGTGTTAAAATATGCTTTATCAGTGTCAAAATTTGGGTTTTTTATCGGAATTTCTGGACTGAAACGGTTTAAAAAACCGATTAATTTAACAGGGAAAACGATAAATAAGGGTTTTTCTAATTTTTAGTAGTAAAGGGTAAGCGGTATGCGGTCGATAATTGCCCTTGTCGTCAAATTGGATTTCTCAGGTCACTGAACTGTGATTCGGCAAAAATTATTCGACCTGAATCGCTTTTGTATCGTAAGTCGTTTTATAATACTTATTTTATTTTTATAGCAATCACAAAGGACGCTAACGATGAGAGTTTTCATGCTGGGTTGGGAGTTTCCTCCGTTCATCACCGGCGGTCTCGGTACGGCTTGCTATGGGCTTACCAAGGCATTAGATAAACTCGGCGTGAAAGTTACGTTTGTCCTTCCGAGTGTTGTAACAGACCAGAATACCACGCATGTAAAATTATTAAGTCCTGAGGGCATCAAAGATATACTAAAAACGCAGTCGAGGTTATTCAGTAATATTAAATTTCATACGATTGATTCACCTCTATCACCTTACGATAGTGCCGAAGTATATAAACAGCGAATCGAATGGGCTTTAGCTCAAAAACAGCATGTTTCCATCACAAAAGGGCTTAATCTGGAGCAGCTGACCTGCGGCGGGCATTATTCCGGTGATATGTACACAGAAGTTCACCGTTATGCCGCCGTAGCTGCCGAATTAGGGCTTAACGAAGATTTCGACATAGTTCACGCTCATGACTGGATGACTTATCCAGCCGGAATAGCCGTTTCGGCTTTGACAGGCAAACCGCTTGTGGTTCACGTTCATTCGACGGAATTCGACCGCAGCGGAGAGAATGTAAACCAAATGATATACGATATCGAGCGCAGCGGTTTCCATGCCGCTGATGTTATAATCGCGGTCAGCCATATGACCCGAAATATAATCATCAGCCGATACGGAGTTCCCGCTGAAAAGGTCGAGGTTGTTTATAACGGTGTCGAGCGAGATAACGGCGAATGGACTCTTGCCGACAGCGGGATAAAGAAAGACGAAAAAATAGTTCTATTTCTTGGCCGAATCACGATGCAGAAAGGGCCGGAATACTTTTTGCAGGCTGCCAAAAAAGTCCTTGAGGTCATGGATGATGTGAAATTTGTAATGGCTGGTTCCGGCGATATGATGCATCGAATGATTGAGATGGCAGCCGGTTTGGGTATCGGCCAAAAAGTGCTTTTCACCGGTTTCTTAAGAGGGGAACAGGTTCGGCAAATTTTCAGAATGGCCGATTTATATGTTATGCCGTCGGTATCGGAACCTTTCGGAATTGCCCCGCTTGAAGCGCTGGGCCACGATGTTCCGGTTATTATAAGCAAACAAAGCGGTGTCTCTGAAGTTCTGACCCATGCACTGAAAGTTGATTTCTGGGATACAGATGAGATTGCCAATAAGATAATTGCCGTCTTGCGTTACCCGCCGTTAAATATTACGCTGCGAGATTATGGCAACTATGAGGCGCGAAGGCTTCGGTGGGAGGATTCTGCCAATAAGTGTGCCAAGATATATGAACAGATGCTTGTAAGTGTCTGACGAATATAGTGGTAATTTTGTGAGAAGGGATTCATGGCTTCATTAGTTTTTTATTTTCAAGTCCATCAGCCTGAACGGTTGAGACATTACACGGTATTCGATAAGAGCAGTCATTATTTTGACGACCACAAAAACTCTGCTATCTGCAAGAAGGTTACCAATAAGTGTTATCTTCCTGCAAACAGATTGATGCTGGAACTAATCCGCAGGCATGAAGGGCGATTCAAGATTGCTTATAGCATTACCGGAACGCTTCTCGAACAGCTCGAACGTTACAGCCCTGAGGTTTTAAGCACTTTTCATGCTCTGGCGGAGACGGGCTGTGTCGAGTTTTTGGCTGAAACATATTACCACAGCCTTAGTTTTCTCTATTCGAGGCAGGAGTTCGCTGAACAGATATACAAACATTCGGAAATGATGCAGAGGCTTTTCGGTCAAAAACCGAAAATTTTCCGCAATACCGAGTTGATTTACAACAATGATTTAGCGAATTTTATCGAGTCTTTAGGTCATTTCGACGCTATTCTCTGCGAAGGCGCTGACAGGATACTCGGGTACAGAAGCCCGAATTACGTTTATAGGCCCAGAGGCTGCAGCAAGCTGAAATTACTGCTTAAGAATTACGCTCTTAGTGATGATATTGCCTTTAGATTTTCCAACCGCGGCTGGACGGAATGGCCTTTGACAGCCGGAAAATTCAGCCAATGGGTAAACCGTGTAAATG
>Ga0265293_10001542_pt1 | contig 49954 bp, 48 predicted proteins | sample Munlanlewell138R_FD_192505 | JGI IMG/M metagenome (GOLD analysis project Ga0265293, IMG submission 192505) | Leachate microbial communities from a municipal landfill in Southern Ontario, Canada - Leachate well 138R | ecosystem: Engineered > Solid waste > Landfill > Unclassified | place: Canada... | reverse complement strand
ATAGATATGTTCATCCTTCACTCGCGAAATATACGCTTTTTCAAAGCGTTATGAAAAACCATCCGTTTTTCAAACTTTTCCTTGTCTACAACCCGAGGCAAGCCTCGGGGAATTCTTTAGATTAAAAATCCTGGTTTGAAAGAATCAGGATTTTTTTTTAGAAATTATGCAATTCTTTGATAAATCCAATGGAATCAAATGTTCACATTGTATTTTGATTTAAACTCTCCAAGAGCAGCCGGATTTTATTTTTCAGAATTTCAGTTCCCGGAACCAAGGGCAGCCGGGTGTAAGATTCACAAATTCCTTTGATTGACAACAGGGTTTTGATACCGGTGGGATTTCCTTCAAGATAAATAGAACGCGTGATGTCCATCAGCTGATAATGCAACCCATAAGCTTCATCCACTTTCCTTTCCAAACCAAACTGAATCATCCTTGAATACAATTCCGGCAATCCCTGCGCAATCACTGAAATCACACCACTTCCGCCCGCTAATGTCATCGGCAATCCAAATTCATCATCTCCGGAAATCACCATAAAATCCGCCGGTTTGTCTTTGATTATCTCCGTACTTTGCACATAATTCGGAGAAGCTTCTTTGATGGCAATGATATTTTGAAAATCATTGGCCAATCTCAAAGTCGTTGCAGGTGCGATATTGGAACCCGTTCTGCCCGGTACGTTGTACAATATAATTTTGGCCTCCGTATTTTCCGCCAAAGCCTTGTAATGCTGATAAATTCCTTCCTGATTTGGTTTGTTGTAATTGGGGGAAGAAGAAAGAACCGCTGCGAAATCCGATAAATCCGTGGCATTAAATTCTGCTTTCAAAGCCGCTGTATTATTGCCTCCGATTCCCAACACCATCGGTAAACGCCCTGAGTTGACGGATTTAACCGCTGCCACCACATCGTTGCACTCATCCTTAGAAAGCGTTGGTGTTTCCCCGGTTGTACCCAGACAAACTAAAAAATTCACCCCACCGCGAATAACGGAATCCGTCAATTTTTCCAATGCCGGAAAATCAATTCTCCCATCCGATTTGAATGGAGTAATCAGCGCAACCCCCGTTCCTGTCAGTTCTTTCATTTTGTTCAAATTTAGCTTTACAAAGTTAGAAAAAAAGTCGAAGAAAAACAGCGGGAACGCAGAAGCCGCCAAAGCTTTGGCTTTTCCGAAAATGATTTAATCAGAAATGATGCTATTGGATCAAGAAGTAAGTATCGCATACATTTCTTCATGATACATTGTGCTATTTAGATAATTTTATGAAATCCCTAAATAGTTGGTTTCAATAAAATTACAATGATGCAGATTATGCCCCACAATCATAAATCCAATTTTTCTTGCAGTAAAAGCTACTTGATTTGCGCTGCCTTCAAAGTCCAACATTTTATCCGTCAAGTGTTTGTACAATGAAAGGGTGGATTTTCTGACGCTTTCAAATTCTTCTTCCAAATCTGACAAGCTGAATTCAATTCCTTTAAGATTTTCGATGAATAAATCTTCATCAAATCCCGGTAAAGGCGTATTGTCGAAACGCGAAAACCGAAACGCTCTGTACACATAAATCCGCTCACAATCAATGATATGGCGAATGACTTCTTTGGTTGTCCACTTTCCGGGAGCATAAGAGAAATTCTCTTTTTCGACCGGAATTTTTTGAATCAAATCATTTGTAATCCTGCTGCTTCTCGCAAATTCAGCCATCAGATTGTCAGATACCAACAGATCAAAATAATAGTGAAAAAACGCCGGAATTCCTGTATAATATTTTTGATCAATCATGTGGGGTGAGTTTTGAAATTAGATTGATTCCCTCAGCAATTTATTGAGCATCTGATGAGTTTCCGGACTGTTCCAGTCTTTGGAACTTACTTCCTTTTTCACTACTTCCCCTTTTTTATTGACAATGAAGGTGGTGGGAAAGGAACCCGGCATCAGGGCTTTGGGCAACAAGGACTTAGCTTCATAAACCGGCATGGTATAATTGTTTTTTTGTAAAAAAGGAACAAATTTTTCCGGTTTATCATTCATCGTAACTAACACGATGGCTACTTCATCCCCTTTTTCCTCATACAATTGCTGAATACTCGGCATCTCCTCCACACAGGGCGGACACCAGCTTCCCCAAAAATTCAGAAATACAACTTTACCCCGAAAATCCGTGAGATTCGCATCGGCAGTTCCGTTGTACCCCTTCAGTTCCACATTCATGCTTTCATCATTCAGATTGTAAAATTTGTCCGGCAGCTCCGTGCTTGCACCTGTCAGGGTCAGGTCATTGACTTTGAAACTAAATTGCTTGCCCAACGGCGTGAAAAATGCAAGCCCCAATATGACTACCGCCAAACCTGAAATTACATAACCCGCATTTATTTTCATAGCTGTTTTTATTAATTATTCATCAACGCTAAAAAATCATTGAAAATTGATTTTCCTTTGTCTTTATTATACCAGATTTGTAAATCCCTGTGAAATTCATCCGAAGTATAAGCCTCCGGATTCGCTTTATGTCGCTCCAACATTTTCATACCTTCTTCGGGTCTTGGTCCATAATGAAAAACTTCTTTTCCATCATTTCCAATGGCAATAAAAATCGGAATGGATTTGGCGCCGTCCGTGAGATAAGCATCCATAAGCTCCGGATTTTCATCGCGCAAAACTATGCGGTGTTCGACTTCTAATTCCTGCATGATTTTATGGACAATCGGCACACTCTGCGCTGCATCACCACACCATCCCTCACTGATGGTCAATAATTTAAAATCAGATCGAACAGATTTTAATGCTGCTTTTTGCGCATCAGACAACTCAAAAGAATGGTCAAGCCTTTCAATTCTTTTGAGATTCAGGGAATAATATTCTGCGAAATTATTCGGATCTCCTTTTTCCTTCAATTCCAACATTTGCTGCTCAATCTTCTGAAGATAAGCAGGATAAGTAAAGCCTTTTTGAAAATAAGCTGTTAAATTCATATTTTATTTAATTTTTTAATAAACCCATTTCAATTTGGGAGAATGTTCCGGAATTATGATTCTTTTCGTAATTCTGTCTAATCTGTCAGGCAGTGCCATGATGTAATCCCTTGCTCTTTCAGCCGTATCATTTAATTCCGTGATTTGATCGATTTCCCATTTTTTGATTAAATCCCGAATGATTTCCACATAATCATCGCCGGTATAAACCCCAAGTCGTTGTGCCGATTCAGAAAAAATCTCAAAAGCCCTGCCTTTCGGCTCACCCGATTCCCGGACAAAATGAGCCGGCATAACGATTTTGAGTTTCAGCATATCGTAAAAAGCCATCATCATTTCATTCGGATCCAATTCAAAAATCCTTCTCACAAATTCGCTGTACGCAAGATGGTGACGCATTTCGTCTCCTGCAATGATTTTGCACATCCTTGCCAAACCTTTGGAACCATATTTTTTAGCCAATCTGGAAACCCGGTCGTGCGAAATGAACGTGGCCATTTCCTGAAAACTCGTGTAAATAAAATTCTTGTACGGATCATGGCTGGTGCCAATATCAAATCCGTCCGCAATCAGATAATGGGTAGAAATTTCCACTTCCCGCATATTGACACGACCCGACAAATACAGAAATTTATTTAATACATCCCCATGTCTGTTTTCTTCGGCCGACCACCAGCGAAACCACTTTGCCCAACCATTGTTTTCTTCGCTGTCCACCCCTTCTATTTCCATGACCCAAGCTTCATAGGATGGCAATGCCTCTTCAGTAATGGTGTCACCAATCAGAGTAATCCAAAAATCATAGGGAAGTTCCTTGGAAAGTTCTCGCAATTCCGTAATCTGTTCGTAAAAATCATCCGCATGTGAATCCGGTAGAAAATCGGTGGGTTGCCACACTTTCTCTGGATTCATCAGGAATTTGCTGATGTAGTTGTCCACATCTTTGTCGATGTGGTTCATCACTTCTAATCTGATATTTTCTCTTTTTGTCATTTTTTTTAATTTGTGAGAAGTGAGGCTTGGATCACTTTTTTGATTGTATCAATTAATTCTTCAAATTCAAAATCTCTGGGATTCAATGGCTTATGCACCTCCAATGTAAATCCTATCCCTGTTCCCAACGGAAACATACCGTCTTTGACCATTTTCCATGAATTGTTGATCGTAACCGGCACCACCAAAGCCGTTGGTGCGTGTTTCAACAAAATCTTCAAACCTGTTTCATGAAAAGATTTCAATACGCCATTTCTGCTTCTCGTTCCTTCGGGAAAAATAATCGCCGAACGTTTATGGGTTTCAATGTATTTTGAAAGTTTTGCAATTTCCGGCAAAGCTTGACGGGAATCATTTCGGTCAATCAACACCGATCCGCCTTTCCGGAGATTGTAGGAAACACTCGGAATTCCTTTTCCCAATTCTTTTTTACTTATAAATTTCGGATGATAATCCGACAAATACCATTCCAAGGGTGAAATATCATGAAGACTTTGGTGGTTGCTCACGAAAATCAGCGGTCGGTCTTTGGGCAAATTTTCCTTGCCGGAAAACCGATAAGTCGTTCCTAAAAGCTTGGTACACTGAATCAACAGCCAGTTCATTATTCTTACGGAGGCGTGATGCATTTTGTATCCACCTAAATTATAAGCCAACCATTGCACGATATGCATCAACCCCAAAACCAATCCGAAAAAAAAATAATAGAAAAGGGACAATATACCGGCCAAAAATTTCACTTTAATTTATATTTTAATTGTCGTATATATATGTTAATGAATATATTATATTATAATCACAAAACGATTGTTTCTCTAAAACTATTTAAACTCATTTTTGAGTCTTTCAATTTTTTCAGCCAATTTCGATTTGGATTCTTCATAATCTTGTATTTCATCCAAATTGGATTTGACTGAAAAATAAAATTTAATTTTTGGTTCTGTACCGGAAGGTCTAGCGCAGACTTTGGTGCCATCTTCGGTATAGAAAATCAGTACATTCGATTTTGGAATTTCCGTAATCGGCGTTTCAATACCGGTGATTGTATCTTTGGAAACCGAAGACTGGAAATCCTCAATTTTCACTATCCTTGAATTATCAAGGGTTTCCGGTGGATTTTGTCGAAAATCGGACATCATTTGTTTGATTTCCGCCGCACCATCTTTTCCTTGCCGGACGATGGAAACCAAGTCTTCAAGATAATGCTGGGTTTTGGTATAAATCATCACCAATTCCTCAAAAAAACTGCTGTCATTGGCTTTGGCGTGTGCTGCGATTTCACAGGCCAATAAAGTGGATGTCACTGAATCTTTGTCACGCACAAAGTCCCCGACCATGTACCCAAAACTCTCTTCTCCCCCACCGATGAAACTCTGTTTGCCTTCCGCTTTGCGAATCATATCGGCAATCCATTTGAATCCGGTCAACCCGACTTTGCAATCTACATTGTAAAATTTCGCAATGTCAAAGAAAATATCGGAAGTCACAATGGTAGAACCGATGAATTCCGTACCATCCATGCCGTCGTTTTGTCTTTGCTGTAATAAGTAATCCGTCAGCACTGTATTCGTTTGATTTCCATTGAGCAATACCATATTTCCATAAAAATCCCTCACCGCAATTCCTAAGCGGTCGGCATCGGGATCCGTCCCAATTACAATGTCTGCCTGAATCTCATCGGCTAATTCCAAAGCCATTTTCAAAGCTTCGGGTTCTTCGGGATTGGGAGATTTCACCGTTGGAAACTCTCCACTTGGAACGGCTTGTTCTTCAACGATATGCACATCTGTAAAGCCGGCTCTTTTCAAAGCTTCGGGCATGATGGCAATGGCTGTTCCATGCAAGGAAGTGAATACAATTTTCAAATCAGATTTCCCGGCATGGGTAAAACCGATGTGGTTGACACAAGCTTTGATAAAAGCCTCATCCACTTCTTTACCGATGATTTCCAATAAACTGTCATCACCTTGAAAATGAATATCCTTGGGCTTCACTTGTTGTACCTTCTCAATAATGGAAACATCGTGCGGTGGTACAACCTGCGCCCCGTCGTTCCAGTAAACTTTATAACCGTTGTATTCCGGTGGATTGTGGGAAGCGGTCAAAACGATTCCTGCATTGCATTGGAGAAAACGCACTGCGAAAGACAATTCCGGCGTGGGACGAAAACTTTCAAAAAGATAAACCCGAATGCCGTTTCCGGTCAAAATATCTGCAACAATTCTCGCGAATTTATCGGAATTATTGCGGACGTCATAGGCGATGGCAACGGATTTCTCCATATCGGGAAATTCTTGTTTCACGTAATCCGCCAATCCCTGTGTGGCTGCTCCTAACGTATATTTATTGACTCGGTTGGTGCCGACGCCCATGATGCCGCGCATCCCGCCGGTTCCGAATTCCAAATCTTTGTAAAAGGATTCTTCTAACAGTTCAGGCGCATGCTCCATCATTCGCCGGACTTCATTTCTGGTCGCTTCATCGTATTGTTCGCTCAACCATTCGGTTGCCTTTTCTCTTGCATTATTACTCATTATCAAGAAATTTTTGTTCAATTATTGCCCGGTCTCTTTCGGTTGTTTTTTTCACCGGATCACCTTTGTAATTTACTTTTGCATTGTCTGTCGCCGTTCCCGTCAATCCTTTCATTGCATACAACAGCAATTGCGATTCGTCCTCCGCTCTGAAATCTGTATCCACCGTTTGCAGACTGAATAAATCTGCCTCGGATTCTCCGGATGCATGAAGCATCAGATTGATGGCAGTTCCTTTCATTTCAATTCGGCTCAGTCCGCTCATTCTCATTTCCAAACGTTTCAAATCCACATTGGCTTCTGAAATCGTGGAAAGATCTTTTAATTCTATCTGTAAATCATTCAGTTTCAATGTGCCTGAAATCCGCAATTTTGCATGATTGGTCAGTTTGATTTTTGTTAAATCCTGATTGACATAGACATTGATATTGTATAAATCCGTATTGGAAACCCCGGATTTCTCTTTGATAATCAAATCTTTTCTTTTGGATGTGACTTCTAAATTGTCAATGATATTCTGATGCGATTCCACCACCACATTCGGAAGTTCCGACGGTATCAATGTTACATCACAATTGCAATCAACCGTTAAATTTGAAAATTGTTCTATCTGGTATTCGCTTTGTGCCGTAGCCACTCCTTCTCCTTCAATATTTGATCGACAGGAAAAGAAAAAGTTTGTCATCATCAGGGTAATTATCATTCTTTTCATAATTTTACTTTTGGTTTGGAATTAATAATTTCCCGGATTTCAAATTGCTTTTTATCCTTTTGGCTTTGCACCAATATTTCACCAAGAAATCCGGCTAAAAACAATTGAGTCCCTAAAATCATGGCAGTCAGTGCAATATAAAAATAAGGATTATCCGTAATCAAGCGGGCATCCGTTTTGACCCTATATACTTTGTACAGTTTATCCGCACCGATGTAAATGGCTGCGCAAAGCCCGATAATGAACATCAGCGTACCGATGGCACCAAATAGATGCATGGGCTTGTTGCCAAATCTCGAAATGAATGATAAGGTAATCAGATCTAAAAAACCGTTGATGAAACGGCGGCTTCCGAATTTGGATTTCCCGTATTTTCTGGTGGTATGTTGGACTTTTTTCTCAATAATTTTTGTAAAACCTCTGTTTTTGGCGATGACCGGAATATAGCGGTGCATATCACCATGAAGTTCCAACTCTTTGGCTACTTTACTTTTATAGGCTTTTAATCCGCAATTGAAATCATGCAGCTTCAATCCGGAAACTTTTCGGGCAACGGCATTGAACAGTTTTGATGGTAAGTTTTTAGTCAATTTCGGATCGCGGCGATTTTGTTTCCAACCGGAGACAATGTCTGCGTTTTGAGTTTTCAATGTTTGATATAACTCCGGAATTTCCTCCGGAAAATCCTGTAAATCCGCATCCATCGTAATAATGACATCACCGTTGGCTTCGTGGAAAGCAGCCATCAATGCCTGCGACTTCCCGTAATTTTTTCGAAATCGTATTGCGCGAACTTCAGGGTGTACTTCCGACAAAAATCCGATGACTTTCCAAGAATCATCCGTACTTCCGTCATCCACAAATATCACCTCGAATTCAAAGCCGCTGTCCTGACAAACCTTTTTGATACGGACAAACAATTCTTCCAAAGAATCTTGTTCGTTGAGCAGCGGAATGATGATGGACAAATGCATTAGAATTGTCTGTTTTTGATAAATACTGCGAAGATAGTGGAAATCAAAAAGTAAAAAAAGAGTATAAAGGAAAAAGCGAGAAAGAAAACTTTGAATGAAAACATATTGACATTCAGATCAATCATTTTCTCTACCAATTCGCCGTTTTTTTCCATGAATTCCGGATTGGGATTGGCCGTCATCAGTTCATGCCAGCCACGCTGCAAACTGTCTTCAGCCCAACTGCCGGCCGTGTTGAAAAACACAAAAATCAAAGACAAACTCAGTAAACCACCGACGAACATTGGGATGAAAGCCAGCCGCCAAGTTTCCCTAAATCCAAGTACCTTCTTTTTCGCATGTTTGTAAACATTGAAAAATGCAAATCCCACAAAAATCAAAGGCAAAAGAAATGAACTCATCAGCACGGAAACATTGAAATACTGCATTTCCGAAAAATTCCCATCGGTCGAAAAAAGATAATATACCAAAAAGAATAGCAACATTGTTATGACGAACAATGTCAAGCCCGTTTTGACTGATGCCATGTTGAAATTCATCCGACAAATGTACTCAAACGAATTTATTCTTCGGCACTCGGCGTGAATTCTAATGAAAGTGAATTGACACAATAGCGCAATCCGGTTTCGGTCGGCCCATCATTAAAAACATGTCCGAGATGCCCACCGCAACTGCCGCACAGAATTTCTGTTCTGACCATTCCAAAGGAAGTATCTAATTTTTCGACGATGGTTCCTTCCGCTATTTCCTTATCGAAACTCGGCCATCCGCAGTTAGAATTGAATTTGGATTCAGATAAAAAAAGAGTTTCACCACAAGCGGCGCAATGATAAACGCCATCTTCAAAATTCATATAATATTTCCCGGTTCCCGGCCGCTCCGTACCGGCTTCACGCAACACCACATACTGCTCCGGCGATAATTCCGCACGCCATTCCGTTTCCGTTTTTTGCACTTTGTATTCCGGTTCTTCTGATTTTTTCATTTTTGTTGCTGTTTTAACTGGTTCCGAAGAACAATTCATCAAAAATAATACCGATAAAATTGAAACAATTGTTTTCATTGTTGTGATTTAATTAAAATCTGCTAACTTTAAATTATAATTCCTGACTCCCACAATAATCTGATTTTCATTCAGATATACATCATTCACACAAGAGCCGATTCCCTTTAGCAAGCTGAATCCGATTTCAAGATTTTGATTCTTTTTGTCATTTTTCATCCACTCCAACAGCTTTGGAAATTTAATTTCCGGAAGCTTTGTCTTTCCAAATATCCGGATGATGTGAGTAAAAATTTCATCCAATTCAGCTTGACTGATTAAGTTATTTTCAAAACTCAAAACCGATTCCACCAAGATGCCTACCGCAATGGCTTCACCATGCAAAAGCGGATTTTCTGAATTCAAAAATTCACTTTCCACGGCATGTCCGATGGTATGCCCGAAATTCAGGATTTTCCGCAAATCTTTTTCCAAAGGATCTTTGGTAGTGATTTCCAATTTGATATTCACCGATTCTTGAATCAGACTGACAATATTTTCGGGGTTAAAATAATCAAGCTGAATGATTTTTTTCCATTGTGCAGCATCCCAAATCAAACCGTGTTTCAGCATTTCAGCCAATCCGGAACGAAATTCGCGTTCGGGAAGGGTTTCTAAAAATTCAGGAATGACAACAGTAGCTACCGGCATGGAAAAAGTGCCGATAATATTTTTTACTCCATTCATATCCACCCCGGTTTTTCCACCGACAGCGGCATCAACCATCGCAAGCAGCGAAGTCGGAAAATGGATATATGGAATTCCACGCTTGTAAACCGAAGCTGCAAAACCGCCGATATCGGTAATCATTCCGCCACCAAGATTAAGCAATAGCCCGTTTCGACTGCAAGCATTTTCAGATAAAATTTGCCATATTTTTTGGGTGTTTTTCAAGGTTTTGTTTTCTTCTCCGGCAGGAAGCTGAATGATCATCGGTGCTTTTTCAAATCCGATGGCTGACATGAATTTGGGTAAGCAATGCTTAAAAGTATGCTCATCAGTCAAGACAAAAATTTCTTTGGAATTGAATTGCTGCAACAATGCTTTCAATTCACGCAAATCATCAAAATAAACCCGGCTTTGCATCATCCTGACAAATTTACGAGAAATTGGGCATTCTGAAAGAAGTATATTTAGAAAAAGACGATAAACAAAACAATCAAAATTTGGAAATTGCGTAAGTTGGGATTCAGGATAATAAACCGCCACTTTCCGTAGTTATATTTGTATGAGGTTCCTATTATTTTATTTTTTATTAATCAATTGTTTGCTTTTCTTAAATTGTAAAAAAGACAAACCTAAAACCATTATTCAAGAAAAAGCCCTGAACAAGCTGGATTCTATTCATTTGGAAGTATTGAAAATGTTTCAACATAATGAAGTTACCGAATTAAAATTCGACACAAGTTATTTTCCGAATTTCAAATCCAATTACCAACCAACAGGAGAAAGAACCAATATTGATTCAATGACCATGCAAATTTACGATAGATTATTTTGGGGACGGGGCAACAAGTATTTTCCAGAAGGAACTGCTTCTGACTCTTTAAAATTGATTCCTTTTTTTGATGAATTTAGGTTTTTAGAAAAAACAGGTTATTCCAAAGAAAAATTTAATCAGCAATTGAATCTTGATTTGATTGTTTTTGTTGACACCACTCAGTTTGTTAAAGGAACTTTAAAATACTATCCTAAGATTAAGACCGGAGATGAATATCCTGTTTATTTGATTAATCAATCGAATAAATGGTATTTCAGATGGTTTGACCTCATGTCTTTTACACTTATTATGGAGGCATATCACAAAGAAAACCAACAATGGCAACCCATTGAATACCAGACTACACACAGTGGATTCTACATAATTATGGCACCTGAATCTTATATTGTAACTTCAGCTTTGATTTATGAAGGAAATTATTCAACCAAAATGCGTTTAAAATACAAACAAGCTAGCGGAATGACTTATTCCAATGAATTTTATGGAAGTATAAACAAAACGCAGTTTGATACAATTTCAAAGCAAAAAGAAGACCTATTATCCGTTTATCATTTTTAAACTCGACAATAATTCCATTTAAAGTTCGGTATTCAAAATTTAAATTTCCCTAAAAATTCTAAATTTGCAACAAATCATTGATCCATGAATATTATCTTCTTTGACGGGCCGGAATGGGAAACACTTCGCCCTTTTACCCTGACCAAACCCGTTGCTGAATTGAGAATCGGCATCCTGAAATTTGCCGAACGCTGGCAAAAGTTACTGAAAGGAAATTACAGTTTTCTGACGCAGGATTATCTTGCTAATAAGTATAAGGTGGAAGCCGAATCACAAAATCTGTTCATCAATTCCGTTTTTTTTCCCAATGGCGAATTGGTGCAAAGCATTCAAAACCTGAGAGAAGGCGAATCCATTTGGTACAAAGAAAGTCTTGTAGCCGCCAATACGGGATTGAACGCTTTTCAATCAAAGCGTTTCAAAGAAAAGCAATCCATCCAATCCACTATAATTCAAATTCAGCATTTGTGGGATTTATTTACTTACAATCCCTTCGCAATTCAGTACGATTTTGATTTGCTGACTGAGGGGCGACAATCCCAAGCAATTTCAGAAACCAACCGCATCATCCATCCCGAAAGGGTTTTTCTTGAAGAAGGTGCAGTCGTAGAACACGCTATTCTCAATGCAACCGATGGTCCGATTTACGTCGGTGTTGAAGCCGAAATCATGGAAGGCAGCATGATTAGAGGCGGATTGGCTCTTTGTGAACACGGAAAAATCAACATGGGTGCGAAAATCTATCCCGGAACGACTATCGGGCCGCATTCCAAAGTAGGCGGTGAAGTGAACAATTCCATTCTAATGGGATATTCTAACAAAGGTCATGACGGATTTCTTGGAAATTCAGTGTTGGGTGAATGGTGTAACTTAGGAGCGGATACCAACAATTCCAATTTGAAAAACAATTATTCCAATATCCGTTTGTGGGATTATTCCACAAAATCCTACATCGATACAGGATTGCAGTTTTGCGGGCTGATGATGGGGGACTTTTCAAAATCCGCTATCAACACGCAATTCAACACCGGTACGGTAGTCGGAGTATCGGCCAACGTTTTTGATCCGGGGTTTCCGCCAAAGTTCATTCCATCATTCAGCTGGGGCGGAAAAAAAGATTCAGAAAAATTTGATTTGGAGAAAAGTTTCGATGCCGCAGAGAAAATGATGGTCAGAAGGAAAAAATTATTAACCGAAAAAGATAAGTATATCTTAAATCATATTTTTTCCGAATCCTCTTTAAATTAAAGAGTTAGACCTCCTGTTACAATTCAAGTAAAAGAATGATAAATCTCAATTTGTTGATATTAGTATAAATGAATCAGGGATGTTAAAGAAAAATTCATAAATTTGCACCCGATAGTTAAGAACTAAATAGTAATGACTGGAACTTATAAAAGTGTTTTAGAACTCATTGGGGATACGCCAATGGTGAAACTGAACAAGATAGGCCAGGAAATACCAGGGGAAGTTTACGCCAAACTGGAAAGTTATAACCCTGGGCACTCAACCAAAGACCGAATTGTTCTTCACATAATTGTGGAAGCAGAAAAGGAAGGAAAAATCAAACCGGGGGCAACCATCGTAGAAACTACTTCAGGAAATACGGGGTTCAGCGCAGCCATGATTTGTATCGCAAAAGGATACAAATGTATATTGGCGGTTTCCGACAAAACAAAAGCTGAAAAAATTTCTTATCTAAAGGCTTTGGGGGCGAAAGTGTTTATCTGTCCTTCAAATGTTCCGGCTGATGATCCGCGCTCCTATTATGAAGTAGCCAAGAGAATAGCCAAAGAAACACCCAATTCATTTTATATCAATCAATATTTCAACCCATTGAATATTGATGCACATTATCTGACAACCGGCCCTGAAATCTGGAAACAGACCGAAGGAAAGATTACCCACCTGATTGCCTGCTGTGGTACCGGGGGTACACTCTCCGGTTCGGCCAGATATTTGAAAGAACAAAATCCGAATATCAAAATCATCGGGGTGGATGCATACGGTTCGATTTTGAAAAAATACCACGAAACCGGTGAAGTTGATCCCAATGAAATTTTCCCATACAGAATTGAAGGATTAGGAAAAAATCTGGTTCCGACCGCAACTGATTTCGACATCATCGATCAGTTTGTAAAAGTAACTGACGAAGAAAGTGCATACAGAACCAGAGAAATCGCATTGAAAGAAGGCATCATGGGCGGATATACCAGCGGTGCAGCCGTTCAGGCTTATCGCCAACTCGCATCGGAATTTAAAGATACCGACTTTGTTGTCATCATTTTTCCCGATCACGGCTCCAGATACATCACCAAAGTATTCAGCGAAGAATGGATGGTAGAACAAGGATTTACCAACAGTAAACTGAATGGTCTGGAATCCAATGCAACCGTAGAGTATGTGGAAAAAATGATATGAGAATCATTCAATAATTTATACAATTAACCTGAATGCTCCTGTTATTTAATAAGGAGCATTTTGCATATTAAAAAGACGTTAAAATCATGGATATTTTTCAAAGAATAAAACAAAATCCGGGTCCACTTGGACAATTTGCGGATTATGGGGAAGGATATTTTATTTTCCCTGAATTAGAGGGTGAAATCGGACCGAGAATGAAATTCCGCGGGCAGGATGTCATCGTTTGGAGTATCAACAACTATCTGGGATTGGCCAACCATCCGGAAGTCAGAAAAGCGGATGCCGAAGCTGCTGCACAATATGGGATGGCCTATCCGATGGGAGCCAGAGCCATGACCGGACAAACCAAATATCATGCGCAACTTGAAAATGAATTGGCGGAATTTGTAGGCAAAGAAAAAGCTTATCTGCTCAATTACGGTTACCAGGGAATGGTTTCGGGCATTGATGCATTGGTTTCAAAAAACGACGTTATCGTATATGACATGGAAAGCCATGCCTGCATCGTGGATGGTGTTCGTCTCCACTTGGGCAAAAGATTTACATTCAAACACAACGACATAGAAAGTCTGAGAAAAAACTTAGGTCGTGCCGAGAAAATCGTTCAGGAAACCGGTGGCGGAATCCTTGTGATTACCGAAGGAGTTTTTGGAATGATGGCAGAGCAAGGGAAAATCAAAGAAATTGCGGAGCTGAAAAAAGAATTTAACTTCCGTTTGTTGGTCGATGACGCACACGGCTTTGGGGTATTGGGAGAAAAAGGTGCCGGTGTGGGAGAAGCACAAGATGTGATGGACGAAATCGATGTTTATTTCTCCACTTTCGCAAAATCCATGGCCGGAATCGGTGCTTTCTTTGCCGGAGACAAAGAGATAATCCGCTATATGCAATACAATATGCGCTCGCAGATTTTTGCAAAATCCCTACCCATGCCGATGGTTTTGGGGGCATTGAAACGCTTAGAAATCATCAAAAAACAACCTGAACTCAAAGAAAATCTGTGGCACATCGTCGATTTGATGCAAGCCGGACTTAGAGAAGAAGGATTTAACCTTGGGCTGACCAATACACCGGTTACTCCGATTATACTTCAGGGAACACCGATTGAAGCCACCATCATGGCCAAAGATTTGAGAGAGAATTACGGAATTTTTGTTTCCGTTGTGGTTTATCCGGTCATTCCTAAGGGAACAATCATTTTTCGGATTATGCCAACTGCAGCGCATACTGAAGAGGAAGTGAAAATCACATTGGAAGCCTTTAAATCTATTCGGGAAAAATTAGATTCGGGGGTCTATAAAAAAGAAGCCGAAAAATTAGATTTAGACTACACCCAATATTAATTTTGGTGAATTAAAAAAATCCCCGTAAAACTTAGTTTTGCGGGGATTTTACTGATAAAGAATTCAATTAGAACAAAAACATTACCTGAAAATATTTTAATTCTCAGTTCTACTATTAAGTCGTAAAAAATTAAAAAGGTTGCGCAGAAAATTTGTTTTTTCAAATTGATTCAAGTAAAAGGATTATTTCCGTTAAATTTGAAAATTAAAATAAAATAATAAGATATGAGTTCATTTGATGTAACGATAATCGGTTCAGGACCGGGCGGATATGTTGCTGCCATCCGTTGTGCACAATTAGGGTTTAAAACAGCAATCATAGAAAAGTCAGGGATGGGCGGCACCTGTTTGAATATCGGCTGTATTCCTTCCAAAGCTTTGTTGGATTCATCCGAACATTATTCCAAAGCGGTTCATGATTTCGCTGCACACGGACTGATTACCGCTCCACCGAAAATTGATTTCAAACAAATGATCAAAAGAAAACAGGAAGTCGTGGATGCCAATGTCAAAGGCGTGGAATTCCTGATGGGAAAAAATAAAATTGAAATTTTCCGAGGTTGGGGTTCTTTCAAAGATGCGACCCACATCCAAATAAAAGATGACGAAGGAAAAATTCAGGAAATTGAAACCAAAAATGTCATCATCGCAACCGGTTCTGATGTGATGGAACTTCCGTTTGCGAAATATGACAAAGAAAGAATCATCTCATCGACCGAAGCATTGGAACTGAAAGAAATCCCGAAACACCTGATTGTCATTGGCGGCGGCGTCATCGGATTGGAATTGGGTTCGGTTTATCTGCGGTTGGGTTCACAAGTTACCGTTGTGGAATATGCAGACCGCGTAATCCCTGGAATGGATGGCAGCTTGTCCAAAGAAATTTCCAAAGTGCTGAGAAAACAAGGCATGAAATTCAATACTTCCACCAAAGTAACCGACGTCAGCCGAAAAGGAAAAAAAGTAACGGTAAAAGCCGAAGACAAAAACGGAAAAGAAGTGGTTTTTGAAGGAGATTATTGTTTGGTTTCCGTTGGACGAAAACCATTTACGGAAGGATTGGGATTGGAAAATGCCGGAATTGAAACCGATGAAAGAGGCAGAATCAAAACCAATGAAAAGTGCCAAACCAATGTAGCGAATGTTTATGCCATCGGTGATGTTATCGTCGGCGCAATGCTCGCTCATAAAGCTGAAGAAGAAGGTGTTTTCGTGGCAGAGGTATTGGCCGGAGAAAAACCGCATATCGACTACAACCTCATTCCGTCGGTGGTTTACACCTGGCCGGAAGTGGCAGGAGTTGGAAAAACGGAGGAACAACTCAAAGAGTCAGGCGTGAAATACAAAACAGGAACTTTCCCTTTCCGTGCTTTGGGACGTGCCAGAGCCAGTATGGATTTGGATGGTTTTGTGAAAATTTTGGTCGATGCCTCTACCGATGAAATCCTTGGTTTCCATATTGTGGGTGCGCGTGCCGCAGATCTTATCGCCGAAGGCGTTGTGGCCATGGAGTACCGGGCTTCAGCTGAAGATATTGCCCGAATGAGCCATGCGCATCCGACATACAGCGAAGCCATCAAAGAGGCCGCATTGGATGCTACCGGCAAAAGAGCTATTCATTCTTAACAAAGCATACAGAGTAATCAATAGACCGGCTTCCAGAAATGGAAGCCGGTTTTTTATTTTTTAAAACTATACTTTAACGTAAATTAGCTGTATAATGAATAGAATCATACTTATAGACCGATAATGAAAATCCGGCTTTTATAGATTCAAACTTTTCCAAAGCTTTGAACTTTGGGAAATTTATTTTCTGAAAAGGCTTGTAAATTCGCTATATTTGCTCTGAATGAACAAAAAATTGAATTAATATGAAAGAATAGCGTAGCAATACGCAAATGACATATCGGAAAAAGCGTTTAGCTTTTATTCTTGTGCTTCTAAATTTCCACAAATAATAAGCAACAATAAGAATAGGCAAAGAACGCTCACGCTTCGGCGTGGGCTTGCTTATTTGTTGTTGCAGGTCGTGGAAAACCTTGAAGCGCAGATTTGTTAAGTCCGCGCTTTTTTTGTGTGTTTTTTTTCAGAAAACAACATGAAATGGAAGCCAACGATCCTATAAAGACCAAGCTGTCCAAAAAGCAGGTCAAATCCAAAAAAAGAGTTGCCGACCACGGCGAAGTGTTTACCGCTGAATGCGAGGTAAATGCGATGCTTGATTTGGTCAAACACGAAAGCTTTCGCATTGAAAGTCGTTTTTTAGAACCCGCTTGTGGAAACGGCAACTTTTTGGTAGAAATCTTACGCCGAAAACTTACCGCTGTTACCGACCGCTACAAAAACAGCCAAATCGAATGGGAACGCTATGCCATTATTGCGATTGCTAATATTTATGGCGTCGAAATCCTCGAAGACAATGCCCAAGAATGTCGCCAGCGTTTGTTCCAAATCTTTGACGAAACCTACACCCAACTTTACAAAAACACTTGCAAAGAAGAATGCCGCCGAAGTGTGCGATTTCTCTTGCACCGCAATATTCTTTGGGGCGATGCCCTCGACTTTACCAATCCCCAAACCAAAGAACCGATTGTTTTCTCGGAATGGAGTGCCGTCAACGGTTCTATGTTGAAACGGCGGGATTTTGTATTCCGGTTTTTGGTCGAAAAAACTCATCAGTTTTCAATGTTTAACGACGAAGGAGAACCAGCTGCCATAGACGAACCTATAAAAGATTTTCCGCTTGTACATTTTTTAAAATTAGGTGAAGATGACACAAAATAACTACAATCCCGATGTGCTCACCTGCCTTGCCAACCTGAGCAATGATGAAGTATTCACGCCACCCAATTTGGTGAATGATATGCTGGATTTACTTCCCAACGAACTTTGGAGCAATCCCGATGCAAAGTTTTTAGACCCGGTAAGCAAAAGTGGTGTTTTTTTGCGCGAAATGGCGAAACGATTGATGCAAGGATTGGAACAGCAAATACCCGATAAACAAGAACGCATCAACCATATTTTTACCCAACAACTTTACGGCATTGCCATTACCGAACTGACCGCCCTACTCTCTCGACGAAGTGTGTATTGCAGTAAGAAAGCCAATCATGAGAAATACGCACTTTGTACCGAATTTACCGATGAACAAGGAAATATCCGCTACGAACGCATGCAACACACCTTTCATAATGGAAAATGTACTGCTTGTGGAGCAAGCCAAGAAGTGTATGACCGAGAAGATGATTTGGAAACCTATGCCTATAATTTTATACACACAGAAAATCCTTATGAACTTTTTAAAGAAAAAGAAATGAAGTTTGATGTCATAATTGGAAACCCACCTTATCAGTTGAGTGATGGAGGAGCACAAGCAAGTGCAATGCCTATTTATCACAAGTTTGTTCAACAAGCAAAAAAACTTAATCCAAGATATTTAATAATGATTACACCGAGTCGTTGGTTTGCAGGTGGTCGAGGGCTTGATGAGTTTAGAAAAGAAATGCTGGAAGATAATAGGTTAAGAGTAATCCATGATTATGTTAGGGCAAATGATGTTTTCCCTGGAGTGGAAATAAAGGGAGGTGTTTCATATTTTCTATGGGATAGAGATAATCGTGGTTTATGCAAAATTCATTCATATGAAGAAAGTGAATTAGTCTCAGTTTCTGAAAGACCTTTATTAGAACCAGGTAATGATACCTTTATTCGGTATAATGAACCAATTCCAATTTTAAGAAAAGTTTTATCAAAAGGAGAAAATAATTTTAATGAAATAGTAAGTTCTCAAAAGCCGTTTGGTTTACGAGGTTTCTTTAAACAATTCAAAAAAGAACCGTTTGAGAATTCCATAAAACTGTATGCGAACCAAAAGATTGGTTATATAACTTTAGATCAAGTCTTACAAAAGCAAGAATGGATTGACAAACATAAAATTTTTATTCCTCGTAATTCAGGTATTGGAAGTATGAGAAAAGATTGGTTAAAACCAATAATTGTAGAACCTAATACTTGTTGCACAGAAACTTATATTGTTATAGGTCCTTTCTCAGATAAGAAAACAGCTGAAAATGTTTATTCATACATGCAGACAAAGTTTTTTCATCTTCTACTTTCTCTTAAAAAAGTTAGTCAAGGCTTAAGTAGTAAAGTATTCTCACTGATCCCACTTCAAGACTTTTCAGAACCTTGGACGGATGAAAAATTGTACAAAAAGTATGGTTTAACGCAAGAAGAGATTGATTTTATAGAAAGTATGATCAAACCAATGGATTAATTTATTCAAAAAACTGTCCTTCTTTATGATTATTGGTAATGTATCGAATCAAGAAATGAACGTTTGTTTTTTCAAACAGAATGTACCAAGTGGTTCTTTGGTTTCTGTGGTAAGAAATGTAAAACAAATCTTTTCCGTATTTGGAAAAATAAGCAGGTGCTTTTGTGTATGGAAGCGAATTGATGTTATTTTTCACATAAGAAATCAAATCCCAAATGTATTCAACAGAGGTATCATAAAAGGAAAAGTACTCCTTTTCAATAAGAATATCAGTCAACTCATCCAAATAAAGAATGACTGTTTTATCGTATTTTACTTCTTTCATCAAATTTTCTGCGTAACATTTTCTTTGTTTCTTCAAAAAATTCTTCAGATGTCAAAGCATCTTCCCAACCTTCAGGAGCTTGTTCTTCTTCATCTACAATACCCAGTTTTTTTAGCAAAGGACGTAGTTCCTCACCGTATTTGTTCAAGTCAAACCGAACATAACGGTTATTGCCATTGGCATCTTTTTCAAATGTTACACCTTTCATATTCGATAAGTTTAATGAATCTTAAGAGACAAATATACTAAAATAACATGAAAAACACCTTCTTCCCTACCCGTCAAAATCCAAAAATTTACGCTTATTCCGATAATCGTTTTCCGAATTGTCTGAAAGTTGGTTATACCACCAAAACCGCTGAAGAAAGAGTGCAGGAACAATATCCGGTAAAACTACCCAATCAAAGTTGGGAAATCCTTTTGGAGGAAAATGCCATCCGCGAGGACGGTTCGTTGTTTACAGACAAAGACATTCATCGTTTGTTGAAAGTCAAGAAAATTAAAAACATCAATGGTGAATGGTTTGAATGTACGGTAGAAGACATCCAAGCTTGTTTGATAGAAATCAGGACGGGAAGAACAAACGAAGAACATCGCACCCAAGATTTTGGCCTTCGTCCAGAACAAGCGGAAGCGATAAAGAAAACCGCAACTTATTTTGAAAGTTTCACAAAAGATCCTTCCACAAAAGATAAAACACCGCATTTTCTATGGAATGCCAAGATGCGTTTTGGTAAAACCTTTACTGCTTATCAATTGGCAAAAAAAATGGGATGGAAAAAGATTTTGGTGTTGACTTTTAAGCCAGCAGTGGAAAATTCGTGGAAAGAAGATTTGGAGTCGCATATTGATTTTGAAGGTTGGCAATTTGTCTCTCGACATACTGAAAACATGGAAGAAATTGTTCGTCAAACAAATGATACGCCTTTGGTTTGCTTTGGTTCATTCCAAGATTATTTGGGAAAAAACACCAAAACAGGTGGTATAAAAACCAGAAACGAATGGGTACACGCCACCAATTGGGATTGCGTTATTTTTGATGAATACCATTTTGGTGCTTGGCGTGAGAATGCCAAAGAATTGTTTGAAGCAGAAGATAAAAAAGAAATCGAATTTGCTGAAGGTGAAGGTTTAGATTATTTCGATGAGGAAGTTCTTCCGATTACGACCGGTCATTATTTGTATCTTTCTGGAACGCCATTTCGTGCCATCGCTATGGGTGAATTTATTGAAGAGCAGATTTTTAACTGGACTTATTCGGATGAACAAAAAGCAAAGACAGAATGGTCGGGAGGAGAGGATAATCCTTATGCCGCACTTCCACGAATGGTGATGTTGACCTACCAATTGCCGGATGCTATCCGACAAATTGCCATGGCAGGTGAATTTTCAGAATTTGATTTGAACGAATTTTTCAATGCATCGGGCGACTATGAAAAGGCGGAATTCAAATACAAAGATGAAGTGCAAAAGTGGTTGGACTTGATCCGAGGAGGATTTGCAGAAACGACCATCGATAATTTAAAAATGGGCGCAAAAAAGCCGCCTTTACCTTTTTCACACGCACCCTTATTGAGAATACTTAATCATACTTTTTGGTTTTTACCGACCGTTGCATCCTGTTATGCCATGGGAAATTTGTTGGCCGAACGACAAAACACCTTTTATCACGATTACAAAGTTATTGTTGCAGCTGGAAACAAAGCGGGTATTGGATTAAATGCGCTTCCACCTGTTTTGGATGCCATGGGCAAAAATCCTTTGGAAACCAAAACCATTACACTTTCCTGCGGAAAATTGACTACAGGTGTTTCGGTAAAACCATGGACGGGAATTTTTATGCTTCGAAATTCATCAAGTCCGGAAACTTATTTTCAAGCAGCCTTTCGAGTACAAACACCTTGGACGATCAAAAATCCTGATAAAAATTCACCCAATAAAGAAGAAATTTTAAAGGAAGAATGTTATGTTTTTGATTTTGCACCCGATCGAGCTTTGCGTCAAATTGCCGAATACAGCACGCGTTTAAATGTGAATGAAAGCAATCCCGAAGCCAAAGTAGCAGAGTTTATTAGTTTTCTGCCTGTGTTGGCGTACGACGGAAGTAGTATGAAACAAATTGATGCGGCAGGAATTTTGGATATGGCAATGAGCGGAACGACTGCAACGCTTTTGGCAAGAAGATGGGAAAGTGCTTTGCTCGTAAATGTGGATAATCATACACTTTCTCGCTTAATGAACGATGAAAATGCAATGAATGCCTTGATGAATATTGAAGGTTTTAGAAATCTCAATCAGGATATTGAAACCATAATCAACAAGTCGGAAGCCGTTAAAAAGGCAAAAAAAGAAGCCAATGACAAAGAACTTACAGCAAAAGAAAAAAAAGCGTTAACAGCCGAAGAGAAAGAATACAAAAGTCTTCGCAAACAAGTACAAGAAAAGCTCATCAAGTTTGCGACCCGAATTCCGGTTTTTATGTACTTGACCGATTACCGAGAACACAGTTTAAAAGACATCATTACTCAATTAGAGCCTGGACTTTTTAAAAAAGTAACCGGTCTCAATGTGAAAGACTTTGATTTATTGGTCGGTTTGGGCGTTTTTAATTCTGCATTGATGAATGATGCGGTTTATAAATTCAAACGCTACGAAGATGCAAGTTTGGAATACATCGGTATCAACAAACATCAAAATGAAAAGGTCGGGTTGTACGATACGGTTTCTAACAAAGTAGATTATGAGGAAACTTTCGTAAACGAACCCAACAACGAAATGATTTAATCCCTACATTTGCATTTCACTATGACTTAATTCAATTACTACATACTTTAATAAGCTTAATACAACAGCTTCTATTTGAGGTTGTTGATTGTCTAATTTTAAAAAATTTAAAGTATGTTTCAAAAGTTCCAAGTGCATTTGACGCACGCAAAACACGGTTTCATTTATTACGAAATTCAATACGGCAATATCTTTTTCAAAAATGAATTTGATACTGCTTTTGATCCAATGATGGATTTAAAAAATTGGTTGGAAGAAATTTCTATCGGTCTTGAAAATCAAAATACGATTACGATTGAAAACGGTAGAGAATTAATTCATTTTGTTTTCAAAGAAGTTCGAAACAAAGGCATTCTTTTCCTAAGTGATTATGATCCGGACAAATCAATTATGCGAATTCCGACAACCAGAAAGGAAGTAGTTCAGAATTTTTATAAGGCGGTTATCGATTTTTCCAATTCACCCAAATACGAACCCGAAGAATGGGAAACTGTTTATTTAAAAGACAAACTTTGTAAACATTTTGGCGGAGTAAATGAGGAAGTTTTGCTGGAAATGCTATTGTGCATGAATCGTGAACATCTGATTACAACCTTATTCAAAACCAAAAGATGGCAGGTTCCTGTTAAATTCAAGCAAAATGAAATTAAATATGAGAATTCATTTTCTTTCGCCTATAGGCTAAGGACTCCGCTTCCGTTAAAATATGATTCTCTGTCCATGAGAGAAAAGAAGGAAATTATTGAAAACTGGCTCAATCACATTGTCAATAAGGAAAATTGGGGTGGAACTCCTTTAAAAGATCTTAAATCTGAAATTATTGAAGCTTTTTTGGAAGAAAATGATTAATTGTGCCATTAGAATGTCAATCTATTGTATGCTATTGATTATCAATTAATAAATTGATTGAACTTTGTTTCTATGATTGGCTAATAGACAGCTTTTCCAAAGTTTGGAACTTTGGAAATTTATTTTCTGAAAAGGCTTGTAAATTCTCAATATTTGCTTTGATTGACAAAAAAATCGAATTAATATGAAAGAATAGCGTAATTATTATGCAAAAACATATCGGAAAAAGCGTTTAGCTTTTATTCTTGTGCTTCTAAATTTCCATAAATCATAAGCAAGAGTAAGCATATTCAAAGAACGCTCACACTTCGCCGTGGGCTTGCCTAATTGTTATAATGGTTTCCTAAGTGCAAAAACGCAGATTTGCCAAGTCTGTGCTTTTTTTGTGTTTATCCTTTGAATTCCTTCAAAACATCTGAAACACTTCTTTCCTTCTGTTCATCAGGAATTCCGTAAGTTTGTCGGATGGAAGAATACGTAGTTTTAATCGACGAAAATGACAATCAAATTGGATTGATGGAGAAACAACAAGCCCATCATGCTGGATTACTGCATAGAGCGTTTTCAGTATTTGTTTTCAATTCCAAAAATGAATTATTGATGCACCAGCGGGCAGGCAACAAATACCATTCTCCGGGACTTTGGACGAACACCTGTTGCAGCCATCCGCGCGACAATGAATCTTATGAGGACGCAGCACACAGAAGATTAATGGAGGAAATGGGGTTTGATTGTGAATTGGAAGAAAAATTTCATTTTATTTACAAAGCACAATTGGATGAAGATTTGTTTGAACACGAATTGGATAGGGTTTTCACCGGATTTTATGAAGGTGAAATCCGATTGAATCCCGAGGAAGTAAAAACTTACAAATGGATTTCAATTGAAGATTTGAAATCCGATGTACAAGTGAATCCGGAAAATTATACCGTTTGGTTCAAAATCATATTCAATGAATACTTAGCAAAATTAGAATATGCAGATAACGATTAATAGAAAATCGCATTTCAATGCTGCCCATCGGCTGTTTAAACCCGGATGGACGGATGAAAAAAATCTGGAAGTTTTTGGAAAATGTTCCAATCCCCATTATCACGGACACAATTATGAATTAATTGTGAGCGTGACGGGTGAAATCGACCCCGAAACCGGTTTTCTGATGAATTTAGATTTGCTAAAGAAAATAATTCTGGAAGAAGTCGAAAATTATTTGGATCACAAAAATCTGAATGAAGAAATTGCGGAGTTTAAAACCCTCAATCCTACGGCTGAAAATATCTCTGTAGTGATTTGGAATCGCATTCGCAACAAATTGAATGCCAACCTAAAACTAAAAGTTACCCTCTATGAAACCCCGCGAAATTTTGTGGAATATTCAGGAGACTGATTCATTGCAATAGCATGATTTACCGCAATGGGAATGTTTTATGAATCCGCTATTGAATGGCTTATTGCTCATAAAAGTTTAAATTGAAGTGCGATTTTAACTTGAATAAATCAGTCGTATCAAGGTATTTTATAAACGATGGCGTTGATGTTCATGCCCGCGCCGACGGATGCAAACACAACGTGGCTTCCTGCCCGGAAATGGAAATCTCCCATTTCATTTCTTGCCATCAAATCATACATGGTCGGAATGGTGGCCACGGAAGTATTCCCTAATTTTTGAACAGTCATTGGCGCAAAAAATTCCGGAATTTCCTTTTCATCGTACAATCTAAACAATCGGGCAATCATCGCATGATCCATTTTGGCATTGGCTTGATGAATCAACAGCTTATCGATATCTTTCACATCCACGCCGGATTTATCGATAACTCTTTTGATGAGTGCGGGAACTTTGCGCAACGCATATTCATAAACTTTCCGACCTTTCATTTTGATATTCACTTTTGAACCGTCGTATTCATCATTCAGTGAAATATCACTGACCAAATAATCCATTTCATCCAAAGTATCACAAATCGTATCAAAAGCTATGATTCCTTCTTTCTGGTCGGATTCACTGGCTTCCAAAACCACGGCTCCGGCACCGTCCGCAAAAATCATCGCAGTTCTGTCATGCGGATCCACCGCACGGGAAAGCGTATCTGCGCCAATCACCAAAGCTTTCTTGGCTGTGCCACTCAGAAAAAGATGATGGGCAAGAATCAAGCCTTCAATCCAACCCGGACATCCAAAAAGCATTTCATAAGGACGACAATGGTTGTTTTTGATGCCCAATTTGTTTTTGACCCGTGTAGCGATGGACGGCATGCTGTCCACCTGCCGATAAACCGGGTCAATATCACCGTAATTATTGGCGACAATCACATAGTCCAATTCTTCCTTGTCGATGCCCGCATTGGCTATCGCTCTTTCACCGGCTATCGCTGCAATGTCTGAAGTAAACATATTATCTTCAACATATCTCCTCTCCTCTATCTCGGTGATTTCTTGAAACTTCTGGATGGTTTCTTCATTGGATTTCTCGATTCTCTCCCCGTCTTCACCAAAAAAATCATAGGATTTGAAATAATCGTTTTTAACGATACGCTCCGGTACAAACCTGCCGGAACCTGTGATGATAGTATTTAACATTGCAAACGTTTAATTAGTGATTACAAATTTATGAAAATTAATTTCATATTACTGTCCTGTTAAGAAATGGAAAACCATGATTTTTAATACAATTAACCCAGAATTTTCCGGCTGATAAAATCTTTTTCTAAATTCCAGCCGCGTGCCGGTGAATATTCCCTGCCGTAATAAATGATTTGGATATGAAGTTTATTCCAAGACTCTTTGGGAAAGAGTCTTTTGGCGTCTTTTTCCGTTTGTTCCACAGATTTTCCATTGCTCAATTTCCAGCGGTGCATCAGCCGGTGAATGTGCGTATCCACGGGAAAGGCCGGATGTCCGAAAGCCTGCGACATCACCACAGACGCAGTTTTGTGTCCCACGCCGGGCAAGGCTTCTAATTCTTCAAAAGTTTGGGGAACATTTCCATCGTATTTTTCTACCAGAATTTCAGATAATCTTTTGATGTTCTTGGCTTTGGTGTTGGACAGCCCGATTTGTTTTATATATTCTTTGATTTCAAAAACTTCAAGCCGACTCATGGCTTTGGCATTGCCGGCGCGTGCAAAAAGTTCAGGCGTAACTTCATTTACCTTTTTATCAGTGGATTGTGCCGATAAAACAACGGCAATCAATAGTGTAAAAGGATTCTTGTGATCAAGCGGAATCGGTGGATTGGGGTAGCATTTTTCCAATTCTTCCATCACCCATTTTGCTCTTTCTTTTTTGGTCATTGTACTGAAAATCTGTTTTATTTCTAAGCAAAGATTATCCAACAAAAAAAGCCTTGCCGGATATTGCTATGGGCAAGGCTTTTGAATTTTATAATAATCAGGATTCAAGAATATTCATAATATCCTCATATCCACCGCCACACATACAATTTTCAATGCCGTGTTCCTTCAGAAAATCGGAAACAGAAGTTGCCCGATTGCCGCCCCGGCAGAAAACGATGATTGGTTTTGGATAGGCTTCTATTTCCTGAATATGCTCGGAAATTTCTCCCATCGGAATATTGATGGCGGTTTTCACACTGCCGTCAATTTCCAATTCGTAGGCTTCGCGAACATCAATCAAAGTACATTGCCCGGATTTTATAGCTTCAGCTGCTGTCATTTTCTTGTTTTTACTAAGTATTAATTTATTTAAAAATACGGAATTTACCATTTTACCAGATTCTGATTCTGTCTTTTGGCGCTTTATACATTTTGTCGCCCGGTTGGATGTCGAAGGCTTCAAAGAATCCATCCACATTGATGATGGGACCGAATGCCCGATAATAACCCGGTGAATGCGGGTCTGTGTTCACTTGATTTGTAAGGGCTTCGTCTGTCGCTTTGGTTCTCCAAATTGTAGCCCAAGAAATGAAAAACCGTTGTTGTTGTGTAAATCCGTCAATTTTCCCGGGATCGGCATGGTCTTTCAGATACATCAGCAAAGCATCAAAAGCTACGCTGACACCCCCCAAATCTCCGATGTTTTCACCCAATGTAAATTTCCCGTTCACAAAACTTCCTTTCGCGGGTTCATATTGATTGTACTGTTCGGCCAACGCCAATCCGACTTGTTCAAATTTTTTGGAATCTTCTTCCGTCCACCAGTTTCTCAGGTTTCCATCGCCATCGTACTGCGCACCGCTGTCGTCAAAACTATGGGAAATCTCATGCCCAATTACAGCACCGATTCCACCAAAATTAACTGCTGCATCAGCTTTGTAATTATAGAAAGGTGGTTGCAGAATTCCGGCCGGGAATACAATTTCATTGTTGGAAGCTCTGAAATATGCGTTCACCGTTTGCGGACTCATCCCCCATTCCGTGCGGTCAACCGGTTTTCCGATTTTATTGAAATTGTATTCATAACGCCATTTTCTGAGTGCCATCATATTTTTATACAGCGCATCATTTTCTTTGTGAGAAACGATTTCTAAGTTGGAATAATCACGCCATTTATCCGGATAACCGATTTTGACGGTGAATTTGCTCAGTTTTTCCAATGCTTTAACCTTGGTAGCCGGAGACATCCATTCCAAATTTTTGATATGAACTTCAAAGGATTTGAAAAGGTAATTGACCATTTCCTCCGCAGTGGCTTTGGCTTCCGGCGGGAAATTGTCTTTGATGTAAATTTTTCCGAGCAATTCTCCGGCAGAACCGTTTACAAATTGCAATCCACGTTTATCCAACGACCGTTGTTCTTGCTGTCCTGTCAACTGACGGCCATAAAAATCAAAGCTGAGTTCATCCAATTCCCGTGTGAGATATCCGGCGGCATTGTCAATCAAATGGAATTTTAAATATTGTTTGATGACCGGCAGATTCTTTTCGCTGATGATATTATCCAAATTCTTGAAATAATTGATTTCTCCTATAATGACTGTATCCGTTTTCACATTCAGGTCTTCCAAGAATTTTTTCAGATTGACATGCTTAGAGATTTCACCTAAGTCATTGACTGAATATGGGTTGTATTGCAAATTATTATCTCTTCTTTGCGATACCGTCCATAGATTTTCAGCGATTTGCTTTTCAAAACCAACGATTTTTGGCCCTTTCATATCACGGGTTCTTTCGCCGGTAAATTGATAAATTCTATCGATGTAGGTGGTGTATTTCTCTAAGGTATTCTTGTTGTTTTCATTTTCTTGTTGATAATAGTTTCTTCCTAATCCCAAATCGGCACTTGTAAGATAAATTGCGTTTACTGCACTGTTTTTCTTGTGGGAATTTACAAAATATCCATAAAATGAATTCAATCCCAAGGGAGTCACTTCAATGAGATAATTCTGTAAATCAGTCAGATTCTTGATTTCGTCAATTTTCTTGAGATAAGGTTGAATCGGTGCCAATCCCACTTTGTCGCGCGCATCAAAATCTATATAAGATTCATACAAATCTCTGATTTTCTGCTCATCACTTCCCTTAGGAAAAGTTTTCCCCAACAATCCTTTCAAAATTGCAAGGGTGGTCTTGTCGGTATTTTCCCGCAATTCATCAAAACTCCCCCATCTCGAACGGTCGGAAGGAATTTCTGTGGTTTTCATCCAGTTTCCATTGACAAAGTTGTAGAAATCATCTTGAGGTCTGACGCTTGTATCCATATAATCCAGATTTATTGCATGATAACTGTCCTGAGACATACCATTCACACAGAGCAGGGCAATTCCCATTAAAATTATTTTCTTCATTTGATTTGACATTTAGATTATTTGTTTGTTATTCTTTAAACTTTCACCTGCATTATTCATCGCAATTTATTCACTAAACACATACACTTCAATGAATTACGCCACTTGCATTCAATGATAACTCTATATTAATTTGAAACTCATTTCATTGCTTGAATTATTAATTGTGTCTTCTACATAGCTTCCGCCTTGAATCCATCACAAAATAATTTTATGAATAAAGCTGGTTACAAATCTATGAAGAAATTTTATAAATCGCTTTGGCTATAAACAGTATCTTTGTGCTTCAAAAAATGAAAATTATGACCGAAAAGATTCTGGTAACCGGAGCCAGGGGGCAAATCGGATCCGAGCTGACACTGGCATTAAGAAAAATTTACGGAACCGAAAATGTGCTTTCTACTGATTTGAAAAACAAGGATGAAGTCGATGATCCCTACTATGAAAGCCTCAATGTGATGGCTGCCGAATGGATTTCGGAAATAGTTCAAAACCACCAAATCACCACGGTTTATCATTTGGCGGCCATGCTGTCGGCGACTGCGGAAAAATCTCCTTCAAAAGCTTGGGAACTGAATATGACTTCTCTGCTGACCTTTTTGGAATTAGCCAAAGACCGGAAAATCCAAAAACTTTTTTGGCCGAGCAGTATTGCCATTTTTGGCTCTGAAACCCCGAAATATGAAACTGCACAAAATGCAATGGCCATTCCCGAAACAGTTTATGGAATTTCAAAACGCGCCGGAGAATATTGGTGTAAATATTATTTTGACAAATTTGATGTGGATGTCCGAAGCATCCGCTATCCCGGGCTGATCAGTTGGAAAACACCTCCTGGCGGTGGAACCACGGATTATGCTGTTGATATTTTCTATCAGGCATTGGAATCCGGTCATTATGAATGCTTTCTGACCGAAGAAACCGCATTGCCAATGATGTATATGGATGACGCCATCCGTGCCACCATTGAACTAATGCAGGCCGATCCGGAAAAACTGAGTATCCGTACTTCTTATAATCTGAACGCATTGAGTTTTAATCCGAAAGAACTTGCAGAAGCCATACAAAAACATTTGCCCGATTTCACAATTTCTTATAAACCTGATGAAAGACAAGCGATTGCAGCGACTTGGCCAGCAAGTATCGATGACCGTGTTGCGCAAAAAGACTGGCATTGGAAACCAGCATTCAGCTTAGAAAAGATGACAGCAGATATGCTGATGAATCTGAAAGAAAAGTCAAGTAAATAGCTTTAAATTCAATGCATTTCTACAAAATTTTACTTGTAATAAATTATTTTGATTTTTTTCGGATGAGGCTTTCACGGAATTTTTCATAATTTCGTTAAAAATTCAATCCTTGAGACCCGAATTTCTTCGTCCAAAAGAGCAAGTAGCCATCATTGCGCCTTCAGGGCGGGTTTTTCCCGAAGAACTGAAAGCCGGCACAAAGCTCATTCAGGAATGGGAGTTGATTCCGGTCAGCGGTCAACATCTTTTTGCGGATTATTATGCAGGCTATCACTACGCCGGTACTGTGGAACAGCGAGCAGAAGAATTGCAAAAGGCATTGGACAATCCGGATATCAAAGCAATTTGGTTTGCGCGCGGTGGCTACGGAGCCGTTCATTTATTAGAAAAAATCAATTGGAATCATTTTTATCAAAAACCAAAATGGCTGATTGGATATTCGGATATTACCGTGCTTCACAATCATGTCAACCTTCAAAACATCGCAAGTATTCACGGAGTTACCGTCAAAAGATTGAATACGAAATACAGCTGTGAAACTTTCAACACCTTGAAAAACATGCTTTTCGGAGAAATAAAACCCTATCAAACACCCCATCATCCCTATAATTATTTGGGGGAAGCCTCCGGAAAACTAATGGGTGGAAATTTGTCTTTGATTTACAGTTTAATGGGCAGTAAAACGGAGCTCAAAGGCGACGGATGCATCCTCTTTATCGAAGATTGGTGTGAAAACTGGTACCATTTGGATCGCATGCTGATGAATCTGAAAAGATGCGGACTATTGAACCGCATCAAAGGTTTGATTGTAGGCAGTTTCACCCGAATGGATATAGAAAATGAGAACCTGGATTTTTTAATGGATTTTGACCCGCTTTCCATGCAGATTATTCATAATTTTATGAAGGAATTTAAAATTCCGGTTTGTTATGGTTTTCCCGCCGGACATATTGGCGATAATCGTGCGCTGATGATGGGCGTTGAGGTTCATTTGAATGTTACAAAAGATTTTACAACTTTAGAATTTAAAACTGATGAATAAAGTTTATGTATTGGATCATCCGCTGATCCGCACCAAAATGACACAAATCCGAAAAAAGGATACCCCCACCAAATTCTTCAAAGAATTGGTCAAAGAAATTTCTTCGCTGATGTGTTTTGAAATCACAAGAAACATTGAAACCGAGGAGATTGAAATCGAAACTCCCATTGCCAAAACCATTGGTTACCGAGTTAAAGGTGAAGATTTGGTTTTGGTTCCGATTTTGAGAGCCGGTTTAGGCATGGTTGAAGGGATTCAGGATTTGATTCCGAACGCCAAAATCGGACATATCGGAATTTACCGCGACCATGATACGTTGCAGCCCGTTGAATATCTTTGTAAACTTCCGCAAAATCTTAACAACCGCGACATCATCATTCTTGATCCCATGTTAGCTACCGGCGGTTCGGCGACCAAAGCGATTGAGATTCTGAAAAACAGCCAACCCAAATCCATTCGACTGGCTTGTTTGGTCGGTTGTCCGGAAGGGGTGGAATTTGTGCATCAACACTTTCCCGAAGTTCCAATTTATTTAGCGGCAATGGACAGCAAATTAAATGAAAACGGCTATATCGTTCCCGGTCTTGGCGATGCGGGCGATCGGCTTTTTGGGACACAATAATATGGCAAAACACAATGAATTTGGCGCGATGGCCGAACAGAAAGCCGTGAATTTCCTGAAAGAAATAGGCTATGAAGTGCTGAAAAGAAACTGGCGTTTTCTACATGCAGAAATCGACATCATCGCCACTGACCCGGTAGCTGACGAAATCGTAATTGTGGAAGTCAAAGCCCGGGGATTCACGCCGTTGACCGATCCGGAAGACGCCATCAACAACAAGAAAAAAAGATTACTTGTCAAAGCCGCGGACGAATTCATCACCTCTCATGCCATTGAATCAGAAACCAGATTTGACATCATCACCATTGAAAAAGCACAACCCAACTGGAAAATCAATCATATCAAAGATGCTTTTTCTCCTCACGAATTGTAATGGAATTTCAACGGTAGATGATGGAAATTCACAAAAAATAAGTGGAAAAAAGTTCGGACGGAAATACATCAAGTATTCGTAATCTTCTGATTCAGTTTATTGATATAATGCCGACTATTCAAAATAGGGTATATTTAAATTAAAAAAATGGAGAAAAGAATCAAAATAATTCTTGCGGTTTTGTTGTTTGCTTGTCTTTTGGATATGCCTTATGGTTTTTACCAATTGGTTCGCTTCGTAGCTTTGGTAGGATTTGGAGTTTTAGCCTATCAAGCCAATCAGCAGGGGAAGCAAACCGAAATGATTATTTATGGTGCATTGGCTTTGTTGTTTCAACCATTTTTCAAAATTGCTTTGGGTAGAGAGCTTTGGAATGTGGTAGATGTGATTGTCGGCGTTGGTTTAATTATTTCTCTATTAAAGAAATCCAAACCTACAATTGATTAACTTTGAAGTATCAAAGGATTGAATGATGGCAAAGAACAAGAAAATACACGTTGAAGGAAAAGAGATATCAATAGTTATTGATAACAACAAAGAGTATATTTCCTTGACAGATATGTTGAAAGCTAAGGATGGTGATTTTTTTATTTCCGATTGGCTCAGAAATCGTAATACCATAGAATATCTTGGAATTTGGGAATCTGTTTATAATCCAATTTTTAATTATGGCGAATTCGCCATAATTAAAAGTCAGGCAGGATTAAACAGCTACAAACTAAGTGTAAAAGAATGGGTTGAAAAAACGAAAGCAATAGGTTTGAAAGCCACAACCGGAAGATACGGTGGAACTTATGCCCATCCTGATATTGCTTTTGAATTTGGGATGTGGATTAGCCCCAAGTTTAAGATTTATCTCATCAAAGAGTTCAAACGTCTAAAAGAAGAAGAAAACAACCAACAAAAATTGGAATGGAATTTACAACGAACTATTTCAAAAATCAATTACAGAATACATACGGATGCCATTAAAGAAAACCTGATACCAAATGAAATCACAAAACAACAAGCTGCTTTTGTATATGCCAATGAAGCCGATTTGCTGAATGTAGCTTTGTTTGGAATGACTGCCAAAGAGTGGCGGGATAAAAATCCTGATGCTAAAGGAAACATCCGTGATGAAGCTACTATTGAGCAATGTCATACAGGTCACAGGTTTGAATCACAGCGAAGTACAAAGCAGAAACAAGTTGGATTTTCATTTCTATGCCTCACTTATTTCCATAAATTTAGTGAAGTGACCCATTGGATTCCTGAAAAAGACAAAAACCCGAATAAGGAGCAGAAAAAATAAACAAAAAAATAAGGCAACTGATTTATTAAGATTATGTTAATGATTGAATTTATAACGAAGTATCATTTATAATCAAATGAATATTTCTTTGAATTCATCTATAAAAGAAAATTTTTCGTAACCTAAGTCTTTGAATTTCCCTTTAATTTCCTTTTTCAGTTGAAAATAATTTTTATGATAGAACTGCGAAATTTTTATGACTTTCCTTTTTTCCTTTTTCAGGTATAAATATTCATAAGTTCCACCCTGAGCTGTTAAATAAGAAATTACCCAACCATTGATTTCTGAATTCTTATAAACTTCTGTTTTAAGACCAAAAAAACGCTTTATGATTATTTCGTTTGGTTGAATTTTAATAATAATAATTTTAGTTCTTAATTCTCCAAAGACCAAATAGATAAAACTGAAAAACACCAATGAGGGTATGAAAATTTTTGGAAATAGCTTATCATCATAATAAGGATCATTAAAAAAACCAGGAATAATTAAAAATGCCACATAAGCAAATCCACAAATTAGAGCTAAAACCAAATATGAAGTGAAATTAAATTTAGATTCCATGAATCACAAATATCTGTTTAATAAACATTTAGCTAGGTTTTTCAAATTAATCAATTAAGTTTGAATCCTGTTTTTAATGCGAAACACCGAAAAATAAAAAGAAAACCCATACATCCAACTAATCACCCAACCAAGCCCCCTCCCTTTTGGGGTGGGATTTACATATTCCTCCTGTACTTTCCGCCCACATTGAACAACGCATCTGTGATTTCGCCCAATGAATTTACTTTGGCAGCGTTCATCATTTCTGCAAATTTGGTTTGGAGGCTTTTGTGGATTTGATTTTATTTGAAAATATGAAAATCGCCTCAGGCGCTAATGCAGTCGAGCTACCTTTTGATGATTTGATTAGGAAAAAGAAAGTTTATTTCCCGATGCTGATGACTGAAATACCGAATCACAACATATGAAACAACCAATTCATCGGTTAGATCAATTGATTTTATGCTAATTTCTTTTCCCTCTATGAATTCCCTTATTTCTTAAACTCATGGAATTCTTTGATACCGCACTGATTCGTCTTTTCTAATTTTGACACAAAATAACTTAAAGAAAACAAAAACTTTAACTATTAACACCTTGACGATGAAAAGAGTTTTGAAAATAACAGGATATTTCGGTGGAAGTGTAATTCTTCTTTTGTTATTTTTCCTCGGGTATATCAGCTTTGTGTTGCCAAATGTAGGGAAAGCTGAGTATATAGAGGTTGAAGTCGGCCAAGACAAAGTCGAAAGAGGAAGATATCTTGCTCATCATGTCATGATGTGTGCAGACTGTCATTCTAAGCGAGACTTTTCAAAATTTTCGGGCCCTCCTACTCCCGGGACTGAATTTGTAGGTGGTGATATTTTCGATGAGTCCATGGGATTTCCAGGCAAATTTGTTTCAACCAACATCACACCCTATGGCATTGGGGATTGGACAGATGGTGAGATTTTCAGATTGATTACCACCGGGGTAAAACAAGATGGCGAACCGATATTTCCAGTGATGCCCTACCATCATTTCGGACAATTGGACAGAGAGGATATTGAAGCTGTGATTGCATTTTTGAGAACCTTAGAACCTGTAGAAACCCATCATCCGGAATCAAAAGCAAATTTTCCTTTTAATTTGATTTTGAGAACCATGCCCAAGAAAGCTCAACTTAACTCAAAACCCGACAAATCCCAAACCGTGGCTTATGGAAAGTATATGTTTACAGCCGCTGCTTGTGCAGAATGTCACACCCAATTTGAAAAAGGCAAATTTGTTGGACCGGTTGGTGGCGGAGGTAGAGAATTCCTCCTCCCAGACGGAAGCATTGTGAGAGCTCCTAATCTAACTCCACATGAAACCGGAATTAAACAATACAACAAAAAACAATTTGTGGAATTATTCAAGCAGTATTCTGATTCAACTTTCGTTCTTCCTGATGTCAAGCCCGGTGGTTTTCAAACTTTGATGCCTTGGGTGATGTATTCAGGAATGGAAGCCGATGACATCGGAGCGATCTATGATTACATACAAACCCTTGAACCTTATGACAATACAGTGGAAAAATTCACATCTGCAATACAAGAATGAATATTGATTAAAACTATTGTACAATGAAAAATTCGAATAATATAATGTGTGTTTTGATTAACAGTTTTCTAACTTCTTGTTCAAGTGACGACAAAGAATCCGGAAAATTGACGCATGAACACTAAATTGATTTAATGATACCGCAATTGAGAAGTGTCGCTGCTGATTTCCAAAATATGGATATGGCAATCAATGAAGGCTGGGACACAAATTTATCCAGTTGTGTAAAGCATACTACCGAAAGTGGAATGGGACGCCACTATGCCAGATTAGAGTTTTTGGACGGTAGAGTTAACCACCTATAACTTCAAGTGCTCTTTTATATGATGAGTCAAAACCAAGAAATGGAATTTTTAAGTGTAGAATATTTGGTACCCTTTGAATTTCATACGGCAGATGCAGATCCGCCCGCGTTATTTTTTCAACACTTTCATGCCAATTTAAAGCCAAGATTTTGGGCTCCGCATGTTTGGACTGAATGAAAACCCAAGCGGTTTGTTTTATGACTGGAATCCATTGGTAAATTGTCCCTAACCAATCATATAAAGGAGTTTGATCGGCACAATTGTCAGAAAGTTGGCGATTGTGCCTTTTTTTTAACCAACCGAAAATCAATTGTTCCGATTTTTAATATCTTAGCTTTATGAGCCTACAACTGCCAAAATATTGTTTGATTATTTGTTGCCTCTTTGCCAACTTTTTATTGGGACAAGATTTTAATAAAAACTTCATAGACAAAAGTTTAGAATCCGCTTATGAAAAGAGTCAAAAAAATGGTGATTTTCAAGCGAATTTTGAAAAACTGAAAACCTTTATTCGGAACCATCCCGACACCGTTCAAGATGAAATATATCATTATCTTTTTCAAAACGACTCCTCCGGTCTTGCAATCCAAGCTTTTTATGAGGATTATATCAAACGATTGGAAAAGAAAGGAAACATCAATATAGCCGTGGATTTGTATGTAGATGTTGCTTGGCAATACATCAACCAAGGCGATGACAAAGCATTGGAAATTGCAGACAAAGCTCTGAGACTTTCTAAAGATAAGTTGTTTTATACAGGAATTGTGAAGGCAAAAGAGATTCAAGGGCTTTTTTACGAAATTGTCAAAGGAGATGCTGAACAGGCTTCAGTAATTTATTTCGAAGCACTTGAAATTTGCAAAAAACACCAATTGGCCTATACTTCCGAAATTTTTCACACAATTGGCGTGCTTTTTCACACAAGCGACAATTACAAAAAAGCAAAAACCTATTATTCGGAAGCACTCAAAGAAGCTGAGCGACAAAACAATGAAGAACTACAGAAAAGATGTTTAATCAATCTCGGTAGTGTGTATTCTTCTTTGGAAGAATTTGATGTGGCCGAAAAATATCTCATTCAGAGTCTTGATATCCCCAAAAAAACACAGTACGACTACGATGCTTACGCCAATTTGGGTAATTTGTACATTCGACAAAAATCCTATCAAAAGGCATTGCCATTTCTTGAAAAAGCAACAGAAATTCATCCCGACAATTATGATGCAGATTTGAATTTAAGATTTCTGATCGATGTAAAAGCAAATCTAAAAGACACAACCGAAATGCACAGCATCATGAACAGGGCCGAAACAGCTTTGTCAAACATTAATTCACTAAGAGATAAATCTCTGTTGCTAAGATCTGTTTCCAATTATTATAAAACAAACGAAGATTACGAAAAAGCGCTTCATTACAAAGGTGAATATTTGAGGGTTTATGAGAGAGTTATTGAAAATCAAAAAAACGAAACGCTTCTGGATTTGGAAGCCAAATACCAAAGCGAAAAAATAAAAGCTTCATTGTCAAAAAAAGAAAAACAACAGACACTTTTATTCATCGGGGTAATTGTTTTGCTGCTTTTTTTAATCGGATTATATGCTTTCTATAAAAATCAATTGAAATACAAAAATGTATTACAACAAAAGATAATCAAAGAATTGACACAAAACAACAAGCTATTGGCACTCAGCAGTATGATAGAAGGACAAGAAAATGAAAGGATGAGAATCGCCAGGGACCTGCATGATAGCTTAGGTGGATTATTGAGTAGCGTCAAAGCCCATTTCACAATTTTTAAAAATCAATTCGATAAAAATCAAGAATTTGAAATGACTCAAAAAACATATCAATTGATTGATGAATCTTGTATTGAAGTAAGAAGAATTTCCCACAATATGATGCCTCATTCTCTGAGTCTGTCCGGACTGAAAGGTTCACTCGAAGACATAGCGCAACACATGGAATCATTGGGCTACAATGTTACATTAGACATTCATCATCTGCACGAAAACATGGATACAACCAAGCAAATCACTATCTTTAGACTCGTACAGGAAACACTGTCGAACATTAGAAAGCATGCAAATGCAAGGAATGTACTCATTCAACTCATTGGCGCTGAGGATGAACTCCAGTTGATAGTAGAAGACGATGGAAAAGGATTTGACTATCAGGAAGCCCTGAAAAACAAAAGTCTGGGATTAAATAACATCAATAGCAGAGTTGAATTTTTAGATGGAACAATTCAATGGGAAAGCATTATAAACGAAGGAACGACTATTACGATAAATATACCACATCATTCAAATGGAAATAAAAGTATTCATAGTTGATGATCATAAAATGGTGATTGAAGGTTTGCAAATGTTGCTTCAAAAACAAGAAGGGATTGCCATTGTTGGCTATGCTTTGAGCGGTGAAGAGGCGCTGAAAAATATACCCGACCTAAACCCGGATGTGGTATTGATGGATGTGAATATGCCGGACATGAATGGTTTTGAAGCTTGTAAGAATATAATAGAAATTTGCCCCGACATAAAAGTCATCGCAATTTCAATGCACAAAGAACTCAGCCTCATAAAACTTATGCTCGGAAATGGTGCCAAAGGTTATGTGCTCAAAAATGCAGGACAAGATGAAGTACTGGATGCCATTAAAACGGTTTATAGCGGTAAAACTTATCTGGACGATGAAGTGAATGAAATCATCATCAATAGCATGACAAAGCACTCAAAACAAAAAACAACATCTCCGTTCCCTAAATTATCGAGAAGAGAAAAAGATGTTTTGAAACTAATCATCAATGAATACACTACTCAAGAAATTGCAGACAAACTCTTTATAAGCTTTGGAACCGTAGAAACACACCGTCGCAATATGCTCATCAAAACAGGTGCTAGAAATACGGTTGGTTTGGTGAAATTCGCATTGGAATACAATTTATTGGACTGATTTTGATGTTATAAACGACTTTAATATCAAAATCTATCTGAAGAATTTTTGAATGATTTGACTTTTACCTCTGATTTAATTGATTTATGAATTAGATTAATTATCAATCATATAACTACATATTCCTCCTGTACTTTCCACCCACATTGAACAGCGCATCTGTGATTTCGCCCAATGAATTTACTTTGGCAGCATTCATCATTTCTGCAAACAGATTTTGATTGTTCAGTACAGCGTCGTGTAGTTTCTGCAAACTCAGTTTGGAGGCATTTGCATTAGCTTTGTTAAAATTCTGAACGGCTTCGATTTGAAACTGTTTTTCTTCTTCGGTCGAACGGATGACTTCTTTGGGCAGCACGGTCGGTGAACCGTCTTTGCCCAGAAACGAATTCACCCCAATGATTGGATATTCACCCGATTGTTTCAATCGTTCGTAATACAGACTTTCGTCCTGAATTTTTCCGCGCTGATACATGGTTTCCATTGCGCCCAACACACCGCCACGGTCGGTCAATCGGTCAAATTCCGCATAAACAGCTTCTTCTACCAAATCGGTTAATTCTTCAATGATAAATGAACCCTGAATCGGATTTTCATTTTTGGCCAGCCCCAATTCTTTGTTGATAATCAATTGGATCGCCATGGCTCTGCGCACCGATTCTTCGGTGGGCGTGGTGATGGCCTCGTCATAAGCATTGGTGTGTAGCGAGTTACAGTTGTCATAAATCGCATAAAGCGCTTGCAAAGTCGTGCGAATGTCGTTAAATGCAATTTCCTGCGCATGTAGTGAACGACCTGAGGTCTGAATATGGTATTTCAGCATTTGCGAGCGTTCGTTGCCTTTGTATTTGTATTTCATTGCTTTGGCCCAAATTCTTCTTGCCACACGACCAATGACCGCATATTCCGGGTCGATGCCATTGGAGAAAAAGAACGACAGATTCGGTGCAAAATCATCGATGTGCATGCCTCGTGACAAATAATATTCCACATAAGTAAACCCATTCGATAATGTCAATGCCAATTGGGTAATCGGATTGGCACCTGCTTCTGCGATGTGGTAACCCGAAATCGAAACCGAATAAAAATTCCTGACTTTGTTGTCAATGAAATATTGCTGCACATCGCCCATCAGCCGAAGCGCAAATTCGGTCGAAAATATACAGGTGTTCTGCGCCTGATCCTCTTTCAGAATATCGGCTTGCACTGTTCCTCTCACGGTGGCCAGCGTTCGGGCTTTGATTTCGTTATAAACATCGGCCGGAAGAACTTCATCGCCGGTCAATCCGAGCAACATCAGCCCCAGCCCGTTGTTTCCTTCGGGCAATTCTCCGTTGTACGAAGGTCTTTCCAAACCTTTGTCGTCAAATTTTTCCTTCAGCCTCTCCTCTACTTTCTTTTCGAGTTTATTTTCTTTGATGTAAATTTCACATTGCTGGTCAATGGCAGCATTCATGAAAAAGCCCAACAGCATGGGTGCCGGTCCGTTGATGGTCATGCTCACCGAAGTCGTGGGTGCACACAAATCAAAACCGGAATATAATTTTTTCGCATCATCCAAAGTCGCAATAGAAACTCCTGAGTTTCCGATTTTCCCGTAAATGTCCGGACGGGTTTCCGGATCACGACCGTAAAGCGTAACGCTGTCAAAAGCGGTTGACAATCTTGCAGCGGGCATGCCCAAACTCACATAGTGAAAACGACGATTCGTCCTTTCGGGACCACCTTCTCCGGCAAACATCCGGGTCGGGTCTTCACCGGTTCTTTTGAAGGGATAAATTCCAGCGGTATAAGGAAATTCTCCGGGCACATTCTCCTGAAGACTCCATCTCAAAATGTCGCCCCATGCCTGATAATTCGGCAGACAAACCTTTGGAATTTGTGAATGGGAAAGCGATTCGGTATGCGTTTGAATTTTGATTTCTTTGTCTCTTACTTTGAAGGAATAAATCGCTTCGCTGTATTTGTTTTTTTTGTTCTCCCAATCGAGGATAATCGTCTTGTTTTCTTTGGACAATAGTTCAAGTTTTTCTTTTTTAATCATTTCTAAATAAGAAACTTGACTACTTTCTTTTAATATTTTACTTGAAAGGTTTAATGCATAAACTTCTTGTGCGATTTCACTTTGTTCCTCCGCCCATTTGTCATAGGCTTTATTGTTTTCGACAATCTCTGAAAGATAGCGAACTCTTTTGGCGGGAATCACCGACTCAAGCATTTCCTTGGTTGGTTTCTCAAATTTCAGTTTTGACTCAAATTTTCCGCCCGAGAATTCATTGATTTTATCCATCACAGCCTTGTACAGTTGGTTGGTTCCGGCATCGTTGAACATCGAGGCACGGCTTGGATAAACCGGCATCTCTTCATAAGCTTTATCAAAAATCTGATGATTTCGTTGGAATTGTTTCTTTACATCTCTCAAAGCATCCTCTGCTCCTTTCTTGTCGAATTTATTAATGGCAACAATTTCAGCATAATCCAGCATATCAATTTTTTCCAATTGCGAAGCTGCACCGTATTCAGGCGTCATCACATACAAAGGCACATCTGCAAATTCCATCACTTCTGCACCAGATTGTCCGATGCCGGAAGTTTCGAGAATCACCAAGTCATAACCGGCTGCTTTCATCACATCAAGTGCAGGTGCGACATGTTGTGAAACCGAAGCATTGGCCTGTCGGGTTGCCATGGAACGCATGAAAACCCTTGGATTGTTGATTGAATTCATCCGGATACGGTCTCCGAGCAAGGCGCCACCGGTTTTCCGTTTGGTAGGATCCACCGAAACGATACCGATGGTTTTGTCCGGAAAATCCAATAGATAACGACGAACGAGTTCATCAATCAGCGAGGATTTCCCCGCACCACCCGTTCCGGTGATTCCCAAAATCGGCACGAGGTTTTGCTCAGCCTTTTTCTTGACGATGGCATACAAATCGGTGTATTTGGCCATGTTATTTTCAAAAGCTGAGATGGCTTGTGCAATGTGGTGATTGTCTTTTTCGCTCAATTTTTCCACCATTTCGTGGGTCAGCTGATTTCCGGTTGGAAAGTCTGAAGCCATCACCATTTCGTTGATCATGCCCTGAAAACCAAGGTCCCGACCGTCATCAGGCGAATAAATCTTTACAATTCCGTATCCCATCAGAGATTTGATTTCGGTCGGAAGAATTACTCCTCCGCCTCCTCCAAAAATTTTGATGTGCCCGGCTCCTTTTTCGTTGAGCAAATCGAACATGTATTTGAAATATTCATTGTGCCCACCTTGGTAAGAAGTCATTGCGATTCCCTGTGCGTCTTCTTGAATAGCCGTGTCCACCACTTCTTCTACGCTGCGGTCATGCCCTAAGTGAATTACTTCAACGCCTGTGGCCTGAATGATTCTTCGCATGATATTGATGGCCACATCATGGCCGTCAAACAAGGATGCGGCAGTAACGATGCGAATATGGTTTTTGGGTTTGTAAACATCCTTTCTGAGATCGAATTCCTGAATTTCTTTTGTATCCGGCATGATAGAAATTTTACGGTTTTTAAACAATTTTCAAAATTAAACTATTTTGGGGAATTAATATTCAGAAAGCGAATTTCTTGATGGACTGAAGGAAGTAGGGTAGAAATTAGAACAGAAATCCAAGTTCCTATTTCGTCCATTAATCGCTAACTACTAAAAACTAAACTTTAGTATTTTAATTCAAATTCATCCATTTACAACGGATTCCGCATAAGGGATTCGGTTTTGAATGGAACGAATCAAGGTGGCTTCATCGGCATATTCCAATTCGTCGCCCACACCGATGCCGCGTGCAATGGCTGAAAATTTGACCGGAAAATCTTTTAACACCTTATAAAGATAAAATGCTGTGGTGTCGCCTTCCATTGTTGAACTCAGTGCGAAAATAATTTCTTCGGGAATTTCGTTTTTTAGTCGCAACTTTAAAGATTCAATTTCAAGTTGCTGTGGACCAATACCGTCCATCGGAGAAATCCTACCGCCTAATACATGGAAAACGCCTTTGAATTGCCCTGTATTTTCAATGGCTATCACATCCCGGACATCTTCCACCACACAAATCAAGGATGCATTCCGCTGTGGGTTGGAACAAATTCTGCAAAGCGGCGTGTCGGAAACCGTATGACATTTTTCGCAATAACAGATTTTACTGACTAAATTATTTAAGGCTTCCGCAAGGTTTTCAGTTTGGGAAGCCGGACGATCAAGCATGTGCAATACAAGCCTTAATGCGGTTCTTTTGCCGATGCCCGGCAGATTAGACATTTCTTCAACCGCAGATTCTAATACTTTACTTGGATAATTCATTCATTCAAAAATAGTACTTTTGAACGAAATTAAAAACGGAAAATGAATTCAAATTATATTCTCCTCTTCGTCCTGATTTATTTTATTGGCTTGCTGTATATCTCCTACCGAACCAGCAGAAACTCCGACAACCAATCCTTTTTTATTGGTAACCGCAAGAGTAAGTGGTGGTTAGTAGCTTTCGGAATGATTGGCACCAGCCTGAGCGGGGTAACCTTTATTTCTGTTCCGGGTACGGTCGGGAAATTGACGGGTACAGAATATGTTTATGGAGGATTTGAGTATTATCCCATGGTTTTGGGATTTTTTCTCGGTTATTTCATTGTGGCTTTTGTACTGCTGCCACTTTATTACAAGATGAATCTGACTTCGATTTATACTTATTTGGGCAACAGATTCAATACGGAAGCCCATAAAACCGGCTCTGTCTTTTTCATCATTTCCCGATGCATCGGTGCTACCGCCAGGTTGTTTCTCGTTATCAATGTGTTGCAAATCTTCCTACTCGATGCTTTGGGCGTTCCGTTTTGGGTAACTACCATAGTGATACTGTTGATGATTGTGCTTTATACTTATGAAGGCGGCGTCAAAACCATTGTAGTAACGGATACGCTACAGACGACATTTATGCTGTTGAGTTTACTAATTTGTATTGTTTTTGTGCTTTTCAAACTCGATATGTCATTTTCTCAAGGCTATGCTAAAATTGCAGAATACAATTACACGCATTTCTTCAACTGGGACAGCAATTCGGCCACCTATTTTTTCAAAAACCTAATTGGCGGGATTTTTATTACCATCGGAATGACGGGGTTAGACCAAGAAATGATGCAAAAAAACATCAGTGTGGACAATCTTCATAATTCAAAAAAGAACATGATTACCTTTGCAGGGACATTGCTCATTGTTAATTTCGCATTTTTGTTTCTCGGCGGATTGCTTTATTTGTATGCCATGCAAAGCGGTGCGGTTTACGGCGATGGTGTTTTCGGATTCAAAAATGAGCAAGGCGAAATCGTCAACATCATGGGCGACGACCTCTTCCCTGCGCTGTCGCTTTGGGGATATTTCCCGGGTTTCATCGCCATCTTTTTTATCATCGGGTTGATTTCGGCACTGTTTCCTTCTGCGGACGGTGCGCTGACTTCCCTGACAAGTTCCTTTTGTGTGGATTTATTGAAAATGAATGACAACACAAAAATCTCTGATAAACAGAAAAAACGCATCCGCATCACGGTTCACATCGTTTTCACGCTGATTTTCTTTTTGATGATTTTGATTTTCAAATGGATCAATGACAAATCCATTGTTTATTTGATTATGAACATCGCTGGCTATACTTACGGGCCTTTGCTCGGATTATTTGCCTTCGGAATTCTGACCAAGCGAACGATTTCCTTGAAATACAACATCATTGGCGTGGCGCTGATTGCGCCGGTAATTACCTATCTAATCAATGAGTATTTTATTCATTATACCCATTACAGAATCGGGGTGGAACTGATTGTGCTGAACGGATTATTAACCTTTATCGGGCTTTGGCTCATTAGTAAGCAGAAAAATAAAACTGAGGACATGGGTGATGAAACATTTTGATAATCAAGTCAACACACGGAAAAAGAAAAAAAATAGTTTACAAAGTAGTCGAGGAACTGAAACGCTTTAAAGCCACTGAACGGCAAATTTATTGGCTTTTTAAAAAAGTTTCGAATGAGATTGAAATTTAACAAAATATTTTCAATAATGTCATTTTTATGGCACAGACTTTGCAGTATAAAAAGTACTATTCTTTTCATAAGGTAGTTAAGTTTTCATGGTACTTAAGTTTTAGTAGAGAGGGTCCCGGCAGCAATGTCGGGATTTTTTTGTTGTATTATTTAATTATTTAATTGAATATCCGGTACTTATATTTCAAAAACAAAAAAGCACCTACATCTATGCAAGTGCTTATACTTATTGTGATCCAGTTAGGATTCGAACCTAAGACCTACTGCTTAGAAGGCAGTTGCTCTATCCAGCTGAGCTACTGGACCTCTTTTTAAAAGTCAAAATCTCAAAATTCTTTTCACAAATCCCATGAATTGTTACTCAAAATCTTGAGATTTTTGTCGGGGTGGCAGGATTCGAACCTGCGACCTCCTGGTCCCAAACCAGGCGCGATGACCGGGCTACGCTACACCCCGAGTATTCAAGCTGCGGAGAGACGGGGACTCGAACCCCGGCATCGGTTTCCCGATGACAGATTAGCAATCTGCTCCATTACCGCTCTGGCACCTCTCCTCTACTCGCACATTCACTCCTAAAAGTGAAAGCGAGCGCAAAAGTAACCCGATACTTTATATTTTGCAAATTCTTTTGTCACTTTTTTATCTTCATTTTGTTTAATTTTGCTCAATTCATTTTTAAAACCAACAAATTGAAATATTTAAACCTGATTCTGATTGCGTTACTGACTTTGCTTGCTTCCTGTGCATCACAACAAAATCAAATCATCAAAAAAGTTGTCAGAGATACCGTAATCATTACCAAATACAATGATTACAAACCTGTCAGAATGGCTCATTTGGATGATTATAAAATCTCGACTGAGCATTATCCGGCTATCGGGCAAGACGACCGTGTCCGGTTTCTAATCCTGCATTATACTGCGTTGGACAGGGAGGCTTCGGTGCGCGTGCTAACCCAACAGGAAGTTAGTTCTCATTATATGGTCACGGATGTTTATTCCGATTCCATTTATTTGTTGGTCGATGAATCCAAACGAGCATGGCATGCCGGAAAAAGTTTCTGGAAGGGAATTAACAATCTGAATTTTTCATCCATTGGAATTGAAATCGTTAATCCGGGTTATTCCGGAGAAACACAGGGATTGTCATCCAATACAAAATTTTTCTATGATTATCCCGATTTTCAAATCAAAAAAGTAGCCGCACTTGCAAAAGACATCATTCAGCGGTATGACATACAGCCGGTGAATGTTTTGGCGCATTCTGACATTGCTCCACAAAGAAAACATGATCCGGGCCCTAAATTTCCTTGGAAAAAATTATACGATGAATACCGGATTGGCGCATGGTACGAAGAAGTGCAAAAAAACATTTATCTGACACAGTTCCCGTATGACAAGATAGAGGATTATTATTTCATCGAATCCGTGCAAAAAGACTTAGAAAATTACGGCTATGAAATCCAAAAAACAGGGGTTTGGGATACCCAAACCCAAAAAGTTATCACAGCTTTCCAATACCATTTCCGACCAGAAAATTATGATGGGGTGCTGGATGCTGAAACCTGGGCAATTCTAAAAGCCTTGATTTTGAAATACAGAAATTAATTGTTTTTCAGTTAATTAAATTAATTTTGAAATGAATTTCAACATGAAAAAATTAGGATTAATCATAATCATTTACGGATGTTTCAATTTTGTCCAAGCACAGGATTACAAAAATTTCACGGAAAAAGAAATCGCACTGATTCAATCAGATTCAACCCAAATGATGCGGGTTTACAAACTTTCAAATCCTGAAGATTCCTTGGTTTTGAAATCTGTTTCCATACCGGTGAATCCCACCGACAAAATCACTCAATTATTGGCCAAAAGAATGTTGCTTTCCGTTGTGGATCCTAACAACAGCGGTGTCGGCATTGCAGCTCCTCAGGTCGGAATCAACCGCAGAATGATGGTTGTTCAGCGTTTTGACAAACCTGAAAGACCATTTGAGGTTTTTATCAATCCAGAAATCCGGTGGGCTTCTGAACTGATGCAATTCGGCCCGGAAGGAGATTTATCCTTTGAAGAAAGAGGTCAGGTCGGCAGGAATTACATCATCGAAGTGCAATACCATAATACAGATGGTGAAATGCTAACGGAAATTATTGAAGGATTTACCGCTGTCATTTTTCAGCATGAAAGAGACCATTTGGATGGTAAATTATTGACTGACAGAGTTAAAGAACAGAAAAACCAACAAACTATCCCTTCGACTGAAAGCAATAATCTGTTCTTTTGGAATGAAAATTAATCTCCTTACCCAAGTTTCATCCAAAATCAATTGAATTTTAATTGCAATATTTATTCAGGTCGTGCTGTCAATATGTCATAAAAACCCTGCCCGGGCGCAATGGCATAATCATTGACTATCATTTGGAAAATTGTATTAATCCAAAAGAAAACAAATTAAGAATATGAGCAAAATTATTGGAATTGACTTGGGAACGACCAACTCTTGCGTTGCAGTAATGGAAGGAAACGACCCAACCGTAATCCCCAATTCAGAGGGCAAAAGAACCACACCATCTATTGTTGCTTTTGTGGAAGCTGGCGAAAGAAAAGTCGGCGATGCCGCCAAAAGACAAGCGGTGACCAATCCGCTGAAAACCGTTTACTCTATCAAAAGATTTATGGGTACCAAATATTCTGCAGATATCAGTGAAATTGAACATATCCCATATAAAATAGTAAAAGGTGAAAATGACACCCCAAGAGTAGAAATTGACGGCCGTGCTTATACGCCACAGGAAATCTCTGCGATGGTGTTGCAAAAAATGAAGAAAACCGCCGAAGATTATCTTGGACAAGAAGTTACGAAAGCCGTAATTACCGTTCCGGCATATTTCAATGATGCCCAGCGACAGGCCACCAAAGAAGCGGGTGAAATCGCAGGACTGAAAGTGGAAAGAATCATTAATGAACCGACTGCTGCCGCTTTGGCTTATGGCATGGACAAAGCCCACGGCGACAAGAAAATTGCGGTTTATGACTTGGGTGGAGGTACCTTCGATATTTCCATCTTGGAATTGGGTGACGGCGTTTTTGAAGTTTTGTCCACCAATGGAGATACGCATTTGGGAGGGGATGACTTTGACAACGTAATAATCAATTGGCTGACTGAAGAATTCAAAACGCAGGAAGGCATCGAACTGAAAAAAGACCCGATGGCCATGCAGCGATTGAGGGAAGCAGCCGAAAAAGCGAAAATTGAATTGTCTTCTTCTTCACAAACAGAAATCAATTTACCTTATATCACAGCCAATGAAACAGGCCCCAAACACTTGGTAACGACATTGACCCGTGCAAAATTTGAGCAATTGAGCGATAATCTGATGAAAAGAACCATGGAGCCTTGCAAAAAAGCATTGCAGGACGCAGGATTGAAACCCTCTGATATTGATGATGTTATCTTAGTTGGAGGCTCTACCCGAATCCCTAAAATTCAGGAAGAAGTTGAGAAATTCTTTGGAAAAGTTCCTTCAAAAGGGGTGAATCCCGACGAAGTGGTTGCCATTGGTGCCGCTATTCAAGGGGGCGTTTTGACCGGTGATGTGAAAGATGTCTTGCTTTTGGACGTAACACCGCTTTCATTGGGGATTGAAACTTTAGGTGGTGTATTCACCAAATTGATTGAATCCAACACCACGATTCCAACCAAGAAATCTGAAACTTTCTCAACAGCTGCCGACAATCAGCCGGCCGTGACCATCCGCGTAGGACAAGGGGAAAGATCCATGTTCTCCGACAACAAGGAAATCGGACGTTTTGATTTGGTGGATATTCCGCCTGCACCAAGAGGAGTTCCGCAGATTGAGGTGACCTTTGATATCGATGCCAACGGGATTTTGAATGTTTCAGCCAAAGACAAAGGAACCGGGAAAGAGCATTCCATTAAAATCGAAGCTTCTTCCGGTTTGAGCGATGCCGATATCGAAAGAATGAAAAAAGAAGCCCAGGAAAACGCAGCCAAAGATGCGGAAGCCAAAGAGAAAATTGATAAAATCAATGCCGCTGACGCAATGATTTTCCAAACTGAAAAGCAATTGAAAGAGTATGGCGACAAATTGCCGGCTGACAAAAAATCAGCCATCGAATCAGCTTTGGAAAATTTGAAAACTGCACATAGCACACAAGATGTAGGTCAGATTGATGCCGCCATGGAAAAGATGAATGAAGTGTGGAATGCGGCTTCACAAGATATATATTCCGCAATGAATTCAGGACAGCAACAAGACGGCCCTACCGCTGATGCTAGTTCAGATTCTAATAGCGGAAATGACGGAAACGTTGAAGATGTTGACTTTGAAGAAGTGAAATAAAGACTGATTAACAAGCATCAGTCATCATTAATAAAACGCTGTGAATGTAATGTTTGCAGCGTTTTTTTATTTTCTTGAACTTTCAAATGGGATTTTCAAAAAATCGAGAAAGGAGGTTGTATTGTTAAGGAGTGACTAAATTCGATTTAGAAAATTCAAATCAAATGGTTTTGTTCTGAGTATTTTAATCGAACTCAGGTTATAAGCATTCAGTTGCACCCCACCATCAGTTGGGACGCCGTTTTCAAATAAGCCCTTATATTCCCCCTGGGCTTTGAGGGTTCGTTCGCCGGAAGCATCGTAGATATTGTGAAAGAGTTTTCCCTCATTGAATACTGCCGATACAGGATGGAATTCAATATAAGAAAAACAGTTCATAATTTCGCGCGAGAAAGTTTTCACCGGATAAATTTAATCTAAAGAATTCCCCGAGGCTTGCCTCGGGTTGTAGACAAGGAAAAGTTTGAAAAACGGATGGTTTTTCATAACGCTTTGAAAAAGCGTATATTTCGCGAGTGAAGGATGAACATATCTA